>JAESGM010000254.1_pt1 | contig 88297 bp, 77 predicted proteins | sample 9269721 | NCBI WGS metagenome assembly JAESGM01 (sample SAMN15720920, study PRJNA650825) | algae metagenome | isolation source: Komarekiella atlantica HA4396-MV6 and co-occurring heterotrophs from... | place: USA: Theobald House, Kauai, HI | collected 2009-07-29 | reverse complement strand
TCGTGTGAGATTCAGGCGCCGTTTCGGCGAGCAGGATTTCTTTGCCGTAAAACGAGGCAAAGATCATGGAAACACGACTCTCGACGACGCCCTTTGGGCGGCGAACGCTGACGCTTGCCCATGTGGCAAGCCAAGTGGTCGCGAAGATGCGGCCGCCTGAAAAGGCGGTCCACAAATGGAACATCTTCCGGGCGATCTGCACGGCCAAGAATGCTCTGGGCGTGCCTGAGCGCGCCTTGGCGGTTCTGGACGCGCTGCTATCCTTCCACCCGGAAACCGTCCTGACCGGCGAAGGCCTCGTGGTCTTCCCCTCAAACCACCAGCTCGGCCTGCGCGCCCATGGAATGCCGATGGCAACACTCCGGCGCCATCTGGCGGCTTTGGTTGACGCCGGCCTGATCATCCGGCGCGACAGCCCCAACGGCAAACGTTACGCCCGCAAGGGCAGGGGCGGGGAGATCGAGTTCGCCTTCGGCTTCGACCTGGCGCCACTCGTGGTGCGGTCGGAAGAATTCGAAGCCTTGGCGGCCGAGGTCGAGGCCGAGGCGCGGGCGCTGCGCCTGGTCCGCGAGCGGATCACGATCTGCCGGCGCGACATTGCGAAAATGATTGCGACAGGGATCGAGGAAGGTGTCCCAACGCAGCAGGGCGGTCAGGGCCCGGCCGACTGGGCAGAGGTCCATCAGCTCTATCGCGGCATCATGGCGCGGATTCCGCGCTGTGCGACGCGCCTGGCGCTGGAGCCGATCGCAGACGAGCTCTCGCTGCTGGCTGACGAAATCCTCAACCTGCTGGAAAATCACATCAAAACTCAGAGTATGAGCGGCAATGAGTCTCAGAATGAGCGTCACATACAGAATTCAAATCCAGACTCTCCTGTTGATCTTGAACCTCGCTTTCCAAAAAGCAGGGGGGCTGGTTTGGAGGTTGTGCCGGAACCGAAGCGGGTGCCGGAAGGATCGTTCCCGCTGGGGATGGTTTTGGACGCCTGTCCCGACCTGATCGACTATTCGAAGGGCGGGATCGCCAACTGGCGCGATTTCTTGGCGACCGTTGCTGTCGTGCGGCCGATGCTCGGGATCAGTCCGAGCGCCTGGGAGGAGGCGATTGGCGTCATGGATGAGGTCCAGGCCTCGATTGTCGTGGCGGCGATCCTGCAGCGCGGCGAGGCAATCTCCAGCGCCGGCGGCTATCTGCGCGAGCTGACCCGCAAGGCGCAAGCGGCTGAATTTTTGCTCGGGCCGATGCTGATGGCGCTGATCGGGAGCCGGCGGCGCGAGAAGAAGCGGGCGTGACGGTGATGCGTCGCGGCCACGCTCTGTCTGGATACTTTTCTGAGGCCGATCGAGACCTTGCAGTCGCCGCCGCGAGGGCTTGTGATGGCCGGCATGGCAAAACTGTCGCGCGCGATCCTCACAATACTGCTCGCAGGCCGCCACGCGGCGCTCGGTGGACGCAACTTGCGCGACCGGGCGGCCAATCTGGTGCGGATCGCGGCGGCCTATAGCCGGGTCGAGCTCGAGGCGGAAAAGGGCATCGGACCAGCGCGCGCGACGGAGGTCGAGCGCTGGCTGGCAGGGCAGGGGTTGTCGCTGAGGGTCGAACGAGATTGCGCTGTCTCGACGATGGCTCGTGCCGAGGTGATCATGGCGGGCGGCGCGGAGCGGGTAGAAAAGTTGGAATCCCGATGACGGCCATCAGCTTCTGTCCGGCGACCATGTGCCCGTTGTTCGCGGCCGATGGCTCGCGTTTTAGCGGTGCGGTCAATGCTCCTTGTGAGCGCGACGGGTGCCGCTGGTTCGATGGAACGATCTGTCAGGCCGGGCGCGTGGCGATAGGCGAGGTCGCGATGGCATCGGCCGGCGAGGGCAGTACGTGGCCGCACCTGAACGATCCGATGCGTCGTCGCGAATTCGATTGCCCGCGCGCGCATGACTGTTCCTGGCAGCAGCAGTCGCCCGGCGGCTTATGCGCTCCGCGTCGCGCCCTGGCGCACGGGCTCGATCCGCGGCATTGCCGATAGAGGTTACCGGGGCCGGTTCGCGGAGCGCTGCTCCAGGCGCAGGAGGGCCGCGGCTCGCCGCGTCTTTTCCTCTTGCCAGCGTGCCTCGACCTGGTCGGCAATCAGGTCGCGGTCGATGATGACCATGCGCAGCATGCCGAGCTTGAACGAGATCTCCGACAGCAGCGACAGCTCGTCCTCGGGCAGGTCATAGGCGCCACCGTCGAACACAGGCGCCAAGGCTGCCTTGGCCGCATCGACGGCCTGGTCGAGCTGCGCGCAAAAACGCTGGCGCTGGTCGTCGCTCATGGGCATGACAACATCTCCATTGACCGCCAAAAACATGAAGGGTGTCGTCCCCGAAGGAAAGGTCAGATGGCCAGCCGCGCCGCCTTGCCCAACGCCTGGTCGGCATCGTTGTAGTAGCGCGCCGCCTGCTGGACGGAGCGATGCTGCGACTGGCGCATCGCGGCGGGCAGGGCGACGCCGTTGCGGGCCGCCTCGGTGAGATAGCCCGAGCGCAGGCCATGGGCGGAAAAGTCTACCGGATCCAGCCCGGCCATGGCGCAGCGCCGCTTCAGGATCAGATTAATAGCCTGAGGCGTGAGCGCCCGATCGTCGATCGCCTCCCAGCGGTCGATCGCCCGAAACACCGCCCCCTTTTTGACCTCAGCCCGCTCGATCCACTCGCGCAGCGCCGCGACGGGCGCCCCGATCAGCAGCACCCGGGAATCCTCATCGTCGGCCTGGCCTATTTTGGTTCGGCCGAGCGCGATCGCCATGCAGGGCAGCCGCGGCGAATCTTTGTCATCGGGATCGAGAAGTACATCCGGCTCGTTACTCAACTGCTCGAGCCGTAGCCGCGCGACCTCGCTGCGCCGACGGCCACCCGAGGCGAAGGCCACAAGCAGGATGGCGAGATCGCGCGTGTTGGCGAGACGGTCGCTCTGGCAGGTTGCGATCAGCCGGTCCAAAATGTCGCGCGTCACCGCGCGCTTGCTCTTGCGTCGGCGCGGTTTTGCGCTGGCCCGGACCGCCAAGCGCACGCTGGTCCGGATCGTCGGCGTGCCGAGCGGGCTCTCAAGCCCCTTCCAGCGGTGCAGGGTCGCCCAATGCGCCAGGCGGCGTTTGACGGTCGAGCTGGCATGCGGGCCCTCGGCTCGCAGATGGTCGCCGGCGCGCAGCATAGTCTCGACGTCGATCGGCATACCGTGCGTGCTGTCGTCGGCACGACGCGCCGGATCCCAGAGGTGATGGGCGACGAACTTGAGCACCAACCCTTCGGGCGCCGGCCAAGGCAGGGGCGAGCCTGTCGAGAGAACCGACCAGGCTTCGAGATAAGCCAGGTCGGACGCCAGGGCGCGCAAGGAGTTCTCGCCCATGCCCTCGCGGGCGAGATGGCGCAGGGTTTCGACATCGTCGTCGGTCAGAATTTGCGCCAGCTTGTCGCGCCGATCCATCGGCAGGATTCCGGCGAGCGCGTCGAGCTGGAGGGCGCGCCGCGTTTCGGGCTTGGCCGGGAGCAGCGATGTCGAGGCCATGGCGGCTCCTGGGGCGGTCGAGAGGGCCGATTTCGCCGACCGAGGGCCCGGCCGACGTCGCCGGCGGCCTTCCGGAGCGCCAGAATCGCCGATTTCCGCGCTCATGTCCATCACTATCGATAATACATTCTTATCGATAGTGATAGACATGCTCTGACAGGTGTCTATGTGAAACAAGCTAGTAGCTATTTGGGTTTGTTATGATAGATTTGTTGGTGTGAATTCAATTAACTATGTCCTTTCACGCGCTGAGCGCCAGGCGCTGGTTTCGGGCTGCGCCGCGGCCGCGGAGACCGCCACAATCGCGCTCGCCCGCTTCGACGAGCGTTTGCTCCGCGCAAATCCCGTTCTGGCCGAGGGGGCGCGGCAGCGCGGCCACGCCTTTGAAGCCCAGGCCCTGATCGGGCTCGCCGGCGGCCTGTGCCCGCTCGAGGATCTGTGCCTGCACGATTCCGGCATGGATGTGCGCAGCCCGACCCGCGAGATTATCCGCGCCGCCGGCATCCTGGACCAGCGCCGGCGCCTGGCCCGGCGCGAGCCGGCCGAGATTTTGAACCCGAGCGCCCTGCGGCAACGTCTCGGCATCACGCCGCCTCAGGAACCGGATGAGTCCGACAAGCGCGGGGTTGCCTCAGCTGCCGTGAAGAAAATCGCGGCGCCCTGGGAGCGCGGCAGTTTTTATGACGACGATGAGGATCAGGCCGACGAGGATGAACCCGACCTCGAAGAGGAGGACGATTCCGCCGATCCGGCCTTCGCCGAGATCGACGCTTTGCTAGTGCGGACGCGCAAAAAGCTCGACGCCTGGAACGACTTTTCATCCGACGAGGGCCGCAAAAACCTGACGCTTCGCGATCCCGCCTATGACGCCGCCGGGCGCTTCGTGGGCTGGCAAAAAGTCTTGGAGGAGGCGAGAGGGCTGCCGGCCACTCTGTCCGCGGCTGTCGCCCTCGATGCCTGGCTCTGGCTCGAGCCGTCGGAACGCGCCGGCGAGCTCGGCTTTGCGTTTGCCGCGACGGTGTTGCGAGAGCGGGGGCTGGCGGCGGCGCATTTGCCGACGCTCGGGCTGGGGCTGAGGCGGGGGAAATTTCGGTGGAGCCCACATCAGGCGCTTCGCGTCCGGATCGCCGGGCTGCTCGAGGCCTTTGCCGAGGCGGCCGCGTTCGGACAGGCGGATGTTGACCGATTGACCTTGGCTCGAGCAGTGATGTTGCGGAGGTGTGAGGGGAGGCGGGGGAATTCGAAGCTGGCGGAGCTGGTCGACCTGTTCGTGTCGACGCCGCTGGTGACGGTGCAACTGGCGGCCGCGCGGCTGGAGGTCTCGCCGCAGGCGGTTGACGCCATGCTGAAGGAGCTCGGCGGCAGCCTGCCGCGCGAGCTCACTGGCCGAAAGCGCTATCGAGCGTGGGGGATCCTGTGACCAAGCAGGTACATGCACTTGACGGCATTATTCACTTCAGGGCATATCCAGCGTATGGTCTGGGCTGTTCAATCCGTTGCCGAGTTCGAGCGTTGGTTCCTGACACTCGAAAGCGGCGTTCGAATCGAGATCGCAGCCAAGATCAGCTTGTTGCAACAGGTTGGGCCGACGCTCGCGCGGCCGCATGCCGATACGCTGAAGGGTTCGGCCTATCCAAACATGAAGGAGCTACGGGTTCAGATCGGCGGGGCTCCCTGGCGAGTCTTCTTTGCCTTCGACCCGAAACGTTCTGCGATCTTGCTGGTCGGCGGCATTAAGGTCGGCGATGGCCGCTTCTACGAGGTCAATTTACCGATCGCCCCGACGAGCGATATCGCGCGCATTTGAGGACACTGGCCGCGCTGCCGATATCGAAGAAGGGTTCAAGACGATGACCACTGCCTGGAACGAGACGCTGGCCAAACTGCCGACGGACGAGCAGGCTGCGATCGCTAAGCGCAGCCGCGAGGTCATGGCCGAGTATGTCGGTCTTAAGGAGCTCCGCAAGGCGCGCCGCTTGAGCCAGGCGGCTTTGGCCGCGAGGCTGCACACCGATCAGGCGGGGGTCTCAAAACTTGAGAAGCGCGCCGACCTGCTGCTGAGCACGCTCAAAGGCTATGTCGAGGCCGCTGGCGGCAGCCTCGAAATCGTGGCGCGGTTTCCGGATGGGCCGGCGCTGCGCATCGACCGGCTCGGAGATGTCGGCCGCTCGACAAAAGCTGACGCCGCATAGCCGTGTCTTCCGCAATTGGCCCATAGCAGACGCCTAGAATGTCCGGTTCTGGGCGGTTCAGTGCTGACGCTCAGAGCGTCTGCCTTCGGGCTGAGCGATCAAGTGGAGATGCCTTGCGAGACCTGATGCAGGCAACTGACTCCATTTAATCCGGCAGACAACCTACCGTTGCGTCAAAAGCGAATCGCCGCAAGATTGTACGGTTGCGTGTTGCTTGTGCGATTCCATCCAAGAGGATCGCGGGAACGGGGGGATGAATGACGCTGACGCCTCTCACGAAGAAGCGGAAAAGTGGTCAGGCTTACGCCCGTCGAGCATCGACCGCGCAACAGCTTCTGGAATTGGCCGGCTTGAGCAGGGACGCCGTTCTGAGGCGTCTGGATCAGCGAGATCATCGCCATGCGGATTTCGTGGAGACGGAGTGCGTCGTCTATCTGCTGCGAGAGGCCAACCGGCAGGGCAACCGATCCGCATGGTTCGAACGTCTATTCGCGCACCTTGACCGCCGCTTGGACCAAAACCTTCGTTGGGCGATCTCCTACGGCGCGGTCAACGACGCCGAGAGCCTGCGCGAGGACATCAAGCAGGAGTTCTATGTCCTGCTGGCGAAAGGGCTCCGCGAAGAACCGGAGCGTCTCGATCCGTTTGAGGTGTTCTTCGACAAGGCCTTCGCCGCCCTTCGAACGAACTGCCTGAACAAGGCGAAGCGGCCCGAGCGGCGCGAGACCGGCGTGGTGGATGGCAAGCAGGACGATCAGGAGGATGGTGAACGCGAGATCGCCGAGCCCGAACCGGAAAACGCGATGGGACTGAACGAAATCGAGCTCAGCCTTTTCCGATCTCAGGCCTCCGCATTGATTGATCACCTATCGGACAAGGAAAAGCGCGCTGTGAAGCTGGTCCTGCAAGGCCATCACGTCGAGGCATCCTCACCGGACAAGCCATCCGTCGCAGAGATCTGCGGAGTGGATGTCAGGACAATCAACAACTGGTTGCGAAACGCCCGGAAACGCTTCGACGACCTGCACGGAGAGACCCGATGAGCGCCGAGAACGATAGGTTCCGCGAAGACATCCTCATTGATTTCGCGACCTCCGACGTCGGAACGGTTGAGCAGAGGTTGGGTCAGTTCTCCCGCGAGCACCCCGAGATGACCTCCGAGCTTGAAAGCCTGGCCCGGGATCTGAACGCGATGGCAAGGACCGCTCGCCCCGAGCCGGAAGCGATTGACGACGGCGCAGCCAAGCTCGCCTTGTCCAGATACGCCAGGATCGAGGCTAGCTTGGCGAAGTCTCCGCAGGCTTGGGAGCGAGCACCTTTCGCGGGCTTCGGCGTGCCCGAAATCAAGGCTGCGGCCACCGCCTTGGGAGTCAACCGCTCCTTCGTCATCATGCTCCGCGATCGGGTGATTGCGGTCGAGGAATTCGGCGCGGGGCTCCTGTCGGCAATCGCGAAGGCGATCGACGCTCAGGTCGACGGATTGCGCGATTATCTCGGCATGCCCGTCGCCCAGCCCAACGGTCAAATGATGAAGTCGGACGGAAAGCCTGTCGCTTCCACGAAGCGCACGCTGAAAGAGGCCATGGACGACGCCGGCTTAGACGACGAACAGAAGCGCCGGCTTCTTTCGCTTTGAACGGGAGGCGGGCGTGGAGACTTTCGAGGCCGTCCGCTTAGCCGCATCCAGACTGCATCGCGCCGCCTGCGATAAGGGGGCCGATGCCTGGGCGCCATCCTCGATCGTCGATGTCGCGAAGGAGGTTCAGGACGTCGAAGTAACCCTTCTTACCGCCGGCAACCCTCAACTTATGGGTGGCCGCGGGGTATTCGATCCCAGCGGGGGGATCATACGCTGCGAGCGCCTGGTCGACCCGGTCGAGCAGGCGATCCTGATCGCCCACGAAATAGGCCATGCCGTATTGCATACAGCGCCCGAGCCCGTCGTGACGGAGCGGGTCGACGCAAGCCGCATGTCGGAGGGGGCGTCCTCCGTCGTGGAACGCGTCGTTGACTACGGTCGCCGCGAACGACGTGAACTCCAAGCCGACCTATTCGCCCGAGAGCTGCTGCTGCCGCGCGAACGGGCTCGCGACCTTTTTCTCGGCCATCGCCTCGGTGCGAAGGACATCGCCGATCGCTCGGGGTTACCCTATGCGCTGGTCGCCCAGCAGTTGCTGGACGCCTTGTTGCTCCCGATCCCGATGCCCGTGGCCGAAACGGGCTCGCCGAAGCCGGCGCCCCCGCTCGATTCCAGCCAGGAGCTGGCCGCGGAGCATGCAGGCTCCCCGTTCCAGCTTCAGGCTGGCCCCGGAACCGGGAAGACGAAGACGCTGATCGCGCGCATAGAGCGCCTCATCGACCAGGGGGTTGACCCTGGGACGATCCTCGTCCTGACCTTCTCGAACAAGGCCGCCGGCGAACTCATCGACCGCTTGACGAGGTCCCGACCAGCCCATGCTTCCGCGGTGTGGATCGGCACCTTCCATTCCTTCGGTCTGGATATCCTCAGGCGCTTCCACGACGTCCTCGGTTTGCCAAGCGATCCGCGATTGGCCGACAAGGCCGATGCGGTGGGGTTGCTCGAAGACCTCATACCAGTTCTGCCCCTTCGGCATTTCCGAAACTTCTTCGACCCGACCGCAGACATCGGCGACATGCTGTCGGCCATCTCGCGAGCCAAGGACGAGGTATGCGACGAGAAGGCCTATCGCCGCCTCGCGGACGCGATGGTCGACAAGGCCAAGGCGTCCGGCGACGCCGACGCGATGACGCGCGCTGAGAAGGTCGTGGACGTCGCCATTCTCTACGAAGCTTACCAGAAGGAGCTCGCGGCGGCCCGCCTTCTGGACTTCGGCGACCTGGTCATGCGGCCGGTCGAGTTGGTCGAAGGCAACGCGGGCGTCAGGGCTGCGCTGGCCGAACGGCACCAGCACGTCCTGGTCGACGAATATCAGGACGTCAACCGCGCCAGCGTGCGGCTCCTGAAGGCGATCGCAGGTGATGGCAAGCGGCTGTGGGTCGTCGGCGACGCCCGCCAATCGATCTATCGTTTCCGCGGCGCGTCCTCGACCAACATGACGTCGTTCGCCGACGACTTTCCCGGGGCGACCGTCGCTGCCCTCAAGGTAAACTATCGTTCGGGCAAAGAGATCGTCGATGCCTTCTGCGGCTTCGCCGCGGGGATGAAGGCCTCGTCCGGCATGCTGCCGCTCGCCTTGAGCTCGAACCGGGGTGGCGGCGGGCCCAGGATGGAAATCCGCCGCGTCGGCAGGCCCGTCGACGAAGGGGCGGCCGTCGCGGCGGCCATCCTTGAACTCAAGAGCCAGGGTGTGGCCTTCCGGGACCAAGCCGTCATCTGCCGTGGCAACGCGCGGCTGGGTGAGATCGCCTCGGCCCTGGAAGATCGTGACATACCGGTCCTCTACCTCGGCAACCTGTTCGAGCGTTCGGACGTGCGCGACCTTATGTCGATCCTGGCGCTGCTCGTCGATCGCAAGGCCGGAACGCTGCCGAGGGTAGCGGCGATGGCGCGCTCGCCGATCGCACTCGCCGACGTCGCCGAGATCCAGAAGTTGGCGGCGGCATGCGAGAAGCCCCTGCAATGGCTCGCAGCGGCTTCACGGCTGAGCTGGTCACCGGAGGCCGCGAACTCGCTGGCCACCCTCGAAGTCGATCTCCACGGCTTCGATCCCGACGTCTCCCCTTGGACGGCGCTCACGGGCTGGCTCCTCGACCGGGCCGACATGCTCCGGGACCTCTGTGTCTCGAACAGGCCGCGGGACCAGATCAGGCGAGTGGGCCTTTGGCAGTTCCTCGCCTTCAGCCGGACATTGCCGCGAGGCCAGTCCGGTCGCCCGATCCAGCGACTTCTCGATCGGGCACGTCGCCTTTCCCTCCTCTCGGAGGAACGCGATCTCAGGCAGATGCCTTCCGCGGCGAGCGGGCTCGACGCGGTCAACCTGATGACCGTGCACGGGTCCAAGGGGCTGGAGTTCGAAACCGTTCACATGCCCGGAATGACCGTCTCCAGTTTCCCGCTCAACAACACCGCCCCGCGATGCCCGCCCCCTGACGGCATGGTTGCCGGGGCAGACGGTTTGAGTGGCATCGAGGCGGTCAAGAAGGGGCATGAGGAAGAGGAGCAGTGCCTTTTCTTCGTGGGCATGTCGCGCGCCCACAGCCGTGTGTTCTTCTACGCCTCGACCAAGCAGGCCAACGGCAACAACCGTAGCCCTTCGCCATTCCTTGCTGCCATCCAATCGCACGCGGCGGTCCTCGAACCCGCGCCGCTGGAGGCGCCGGTGACGGACGATGTGGAGGTGCTGCCGGACGTGGACGTATCCTGGGCGACGGCGCCAAAGGTCACGCAGGATCAGCTCGCCCAGTATGAGCGCTGTCCTCGAAGATACTTCCTGACCCACGTGCTCGGGGTGCCCGGAGCGCGAACGTCGACGCCGTATTCCCGGATGCAAGACGTCGTAAACGAGGTGGTCCGTCGCGTCAGGGACGATGCGGCGAAATGGAATCTAACTACGTCGGCGGTCGAGGCGCTTTTCGAAGCCATCTGGATCGATAAGGGGCCCGTCGATCATCCTCGCGCCGAGGATTACCGAGCCGTGGGGCTACAACTCGTCGAGACCCTGGCCGCCTCGCGTCGCGGACTGCCCTACTCCCCCGCCCCGAGCGCCGACATCGACCTTGGCGGCGCGACGATCGTCGTTCGTGCCGACGAGGTCCGCAGCGGCGGCGCGGGGCCGATCTGGCGCAGGGTCCGTTCGGGGAAGGCACGATCGACCGAAGCCGATGACATCGTCTACGCGTTGATGACCTTGGGTGGTCGCAGCCACGGGCTGGCCGGTGTGGACGCCATCTTCCTGACGGACGGAACCACGGCGCCGATCGCACTCAAGGAAACCAAGTTCGCGAATCAGATCGACAAGGCCACCCGGCTGGCCAGGAGCCTAGTCGCCGGCCGGTTCCCCGCGGCGCCCGATCCGCGGTCCTGTCCGCGCTGCCCGCATTACTTCACCTGCGGAACCCTTCCTGGCGGGCCGTTGGCGGGCCCCTAAAAAATCGACCGGAAGGTTTCCGGTCCTCCGAGTCGGGATTGATTGACCTCTCAGATGGCCGGCTCGCTCCCTCGGATCGGCGGCCCAAACCGAGAGGAACGATCATGAACGCCTACAACCGCCCCCCGATTCACATGAGCCCCATCGACATCCTCCTGAGCGATGTCGCGATCCGCATCCAGCTTTCCCAGATCGACTACGACAAGGCGGTCGCCCGCTACGAGACGATGCAGGAATGGATCGACAGGCCCGTCAGCCCTCTCGCCGGCCTCGTCGCCCGCATGTACGCGCAGGGCAGCATGGCAACTGGGTCCACGGTCGCCCAGAACTCCGACGCCGACGAATACGACATCGATGTGATGGCCGAGCTCACCATCCGCGACGACAGCCCGCCGGACGTCGTGCTCGACACTCTGTTCAACGCCATCCGCGGCGAGCCGGGATCGCGTTATTACGACATGACCGTCCGGCACACGCGCTGCGTCTGCGTCCGCTACGCCGACGGCATGCATATCGACATCACGCCGGCGGTGCTGATCCCGTCTCTCCAGGAGCGCACCAGCTGGATCTTCCACCACAAGCAGGACGCGCCGAACGAGCCGGGCTATCGCCTGCTCGCCAACCCGTATGGGCTCGCGGACTACTTCAACGGCAGGACGCCGATCGAGAGGGACTTCGCCACCTTCTACGAACAGCGCTCGCTCGCCTACGATCGGATGACGGTCGAGGCAAGGGCCCCTGGTGAACCCGTCCCGGACCAGCAGCCGGCCTATCGGAAGTCCCGTGCCCTCATCAGCCTGCAGCTGTTGAAGCGCTGGCGGAACGTCCTCTTCGAGGGGCCGGCCCGCGCCAAGCTCCGCCGTCCTCCCTCGGTCCTGCTGAGCAAGCTGGTCGCCGACAACGCCGGCAGGTCGAGCAGCCTCTCGGAGGAACTGCACCTCCAGGCCAAGGCCATCCTCGATCGCCTGATTGCCGAGAAGTCCTTCGGGCGCCTGGTCCATGAGGTGAACCCCCGGTGCTCCGGCGACGTGCTGACCGATCGGTGGCCGGGCGACCATGCCGCGCAGGATCTGCTGATCGCCGATCTCCGGGACTTCTGCACGAAGATGGAGGCCCTGCGCTTCGGCGATCTCTCCCTCGCGCAGATGAGCGTTATCCTCGAAGGGCTTTTCGGTGAGCGCCCGGCTCGAAGCGCGCTGAACGACTACATCTCCCGACAGGGTCAGCTTTCGCGCCTTGGGCAGACCGGCATCCAGCCGGGGACGGGTCGGATCACGGGCCTCATCACCGGCGTCGGCGGCGGCTTCGCCAGCGGGTCCTCGGCGGCTCGCCCCGTGCCGGCCCATAACTTCTACGGCGCCCTCGCCCGGAAGACGAGGTGATCCCATGCGCCCGCTCTCGGTCGACGAACAGGATCGTCTCATTCGTCGCGACTATCCGGGATTCCGGCTTGTTCACGACAACGGCGGCCTGTTCGCGATCTGGCGCGGGCGCCTCGCACCGATCGCTCAAGGTCATGAGGTCGAGATCGCCTATTGCCCGCGCCTCTTCTTCGAGGAGTTCACGGTGATGAACGAACGGGTGGCCGTGAGGCTGGTGGCGCCAGGCCTCGTCTATCGACATCCCGACACCGGCGAGATCGCTCCTCATATCTATCTCGACGTCGAGGATCCCGCCCGCTCCTGTCTCTGCCTTTACGACTATCGGGACGACGAGTGGGGTCCGCACCGCGCCATCGCGGAGACGATCATTCCCTGGGCCTCCGAGTGGCTCTTCTTCTACGAGGCCTGGCTAGCGACCGGAATTTGGTCGGGCGGGGGCCGCGACCATCCCCCGAGACGAGGTTCCGCACAATGTCCTACGAACGCGCCGTCCTGCCCCGGTCGGCAGGCTCCAACCCGAAGCGAAGGGTTCCACAGGCTTGGCCGCAGGATCGGGACTTCCGGATCCTTGCTATCGATGGCGGCGGCATCCGAGGCGTGTTTCCCGCAGCCGTCCTGGCTGGCCTGGAGGAGACTCTTACCGGTGGGCGTCCGATTTCCGACTACTTCGACCTGATCGTCGGGACGTCGACCGGCGGCATCCTTGCCCTCGGTCTCGCCGCCGGCAAGGATGCCCGCGCGATCCGCGACCTTTACATGGTGCGCGGCCGCCATATCTTCCCGCCGACCTGGGACAACGCTCTGGGGCGCATTCACCGCTGGCTTCGCAACACGATCTGGAACGTCGGGACGTATCGTTACGAACGCCATGAGCTGGAGCGGGTTCTCGACGACGTCGTCGGCGGGCGGCTGTTCGGAGAGGCCCGCACCCGGCTGGTGATCCCTGCATTCGAGGGCAGGTTCAGCGAGATCGCGGTGTTCAAGACGCGGCATCACGCCGACTATGGCATGGATTGGCGCAAGCCGATGAAGGACGTCGCGCTCGCCACGTCCGCCGCCCCGACGATCTTCAGGGCTCACGAAAACGACGGCTTCACCTTCGTCGACGGGGGCGTCTGGGCCAACAACCCGATCATGCTCGGGATCATCGAGGCCATGTCCTGCTATGACGTCCCGCGCGAGCGCATCAAGGTCCTCAGCCTCGGATGCGGCGACGATCCCTACCTGGTGTCGAAGGGTATGATGGTCGGCGGCCACTGGCGGTGGCGCCAGGTGATCTTCGCCGCGATGCGGCTCCAGTCGCTCGCCGCCACGAACCAGGCACGCCTGCTGCTCGGGCCCGAGAACGTCGTTAGGATCGATGCCCCGACGACGCGGCCGAAGATCGACCTCGACGATTGGCGGCGTTCGACCAACGAGTTGCTGCCGGCGGTCGGTGGCGCCATCAGCGCGCACGGCACCGCCATCGAGGCGATGTTCCTTCAGGATACTGTCGATCCGTTTGTGCCAGTACCTTAGAGTTAAGACGGCCATCGAAGTGCAGCTTGCACCTGCCAATGCGATGAGCGTGTTCAATCATGCGCGTCCACTGACCGAACGTCCGCGGTTCGGAACGAAGCGAGAAACGCCTGTGCCGCTTGGCATGTTGCAACTTCAGGTTCTATCTTGACCCTGCTGGGGTGAAGAAATGCTAGATCGAGATAGTGGGCACACGACGAACGGCGCCAGTGAAGTGCCGCCGTCGGTCAAGATCGACTCAGACATTGCTACAAGCTTCACTTTCGCGTCGTATCAAAACGCGATCCCGGTTCTGCGCTCCCTCGCGATAGAAAACCCGACCGATCGGCATTTGGAGCAGTGCCGACTGGCGATGGTGGCGACGCCTGGATTTCTACGGCCCAAGCTCTGGACAGTCGATCGATTGGCGCCAGGCGACCGCATCGTCATCAGCGACAGGTGGATCGAGCTCGACGCTGGCTATCTGGCCGGACTGGATGAGGCGGAGCGGGGCGAAATCACCTTGCGCCTATATGCCAAGGATGAGTGCCTGGCCGAAAGCCGGGTGCCGGTCAGGTTGCTCGCGCGCGACGAATGGGGCGGCGTCGCCGACATGGCGCAACTCCTGCCGGCCTTCGTCCTCCCTAACGATCCGGCGGTGGCGAAAATCCTGCGAGCTGCCGCCGACTCTCTGGCCGGGCATGGACATCCCTCGGGCCTCGACGGTTACCAATCGAACGATCCCAAGCGGAGCCTGCTGCTTGCGGCAGCGGTATATTCCGCGATTGCCGGGCTGAAGCTGCACTATGCCGAGCCTCCGGCGAGCTTCGAACAACGCGGGCAGAAGGTCCGGCGCCCTTCCACCGTCGCGCAAGACCGGCTGGCCACCTGCCTCGACACCTCGTTGTTGTTTGCCGCCGCTCTCGAAGGCTGCGGGCTGAACTCGGCGCTGCTGTTGTTCCAGAATCACGCAGCGGTCGGAGTGTGGCTGACGAAACGGACTTTTCCCAATGCGGTCGAGGCAGACCTCACCGAGGTCCGCAAGGCCGTCGCCGCACGTGAGTTCGTCGCCTTCGAGACGACGGGCGTGACGCACAGGCCGCCGGTCACGCTCGACCATGCACGGCAGCTCGTAGCGCCGCGCTTCGAGGAGACGCAGGCAGCCGGTTTCGTGGCAGCGATCGACCTGCATCGCTCCCGCAGCAGTGGCATCACGCCGCTCGCCTCCCATGCTCCCGCTCAAGCGGCTGACAGCGAGGCTGGCGAGATCGACCTGCCGATCACGATCGATACAGGGCCGATCGACTTGCCGGCAGAGGTTGTCGAGCTCAAGCCGACAACTGCAGCCGGGCGCATCGACCGCTGGCAGAAGAAGCTGCTCGACCTCACTTTGCGCAATCGGCTGCTGAACTTCCCCGACTCGAAGAAGACGATCCCATTTCTGTGCACAGATGTAGCCTATCTCGAGGACCGGCTCGCGGAAGGGGCCGCGATGCGGCTGATCTCGCTCCCCGAGCACAATCCGCTCGGCGAGCGCGACCCTGCGCTCTACCGCGAGGTCCGGGGCCAGGATCTCAACCGCACCTTCGCGGCAGATGCCCTCGGACGCGGCGAGCTCGCTTCGCCACTCGATGCGAAGAGTCTCGAGGCGCGGCTGATTGAACTCCATCGGCTGGTGCGCAACGATTTTGCCGAGGGCGGCGCAAACACCTTGTTTCTCGCGGTCGGCTTCCTGCGCTGGAAGCGTAAGCCCAACGACGAGCGCAGCTATCGTGCGCCGCTCTTACTGCTGCCGGTCAAACTCGACCGGCGCAGTGCGAGCTCGCAATTCTCGCTACGCTTCCACGAGGACGAACCGCGTTTCAACGCCACGCTGCTGCAGTTCCTTGAGCGCGAATTTGATCTGCCGCTGCCGCAATTCGCAGGCGAGTTACCGCAAGACGAAAACGGCATCGACGTGCCGCGCTTGCTCGGCGCCATGCGCCAGGCGGTGCGCGACGTGCCTGGCATGGAGGTGGTCGACGACGCGGCGCTGTCGACCTTCTCATTCGCGAAGCATCTGATGTGGAAGGACCTCGTCGAGCGCACCGATGCCCTGCGCGAGAACCGGCTGGTCCGGCATCTGATCGATTCGCCGGACCAGCCCTTTCCGGGTGCGGCAGATGATTTCGTCGACGAGCGGCAACTGGATCGGCGCTATGACCCAGCCGACGTCGTCTCTGTCCTGCCGGCTGACTCATCCCAGGTCGCAGCGAGCGTCGCGGCCGCCGAGGGGCGGGATTTCGTGATCATCGGCCCGCCCGGCACAGGCAAGAGCCAGACGATCGCCAATATGATCGCGAACTGCCTGGCATCCGGGAAGACCGTGCTCTTCGTTGCTGAGAAGACCGCGGCGCTGAACGTCGTGCATCGCCGCCTCAAGGCGCACGGCCTCGGCGACCACTGCCTGGAGCTCCATTCGAACAAGGCCGACCGCAAATCCTTCCTCGCCCAGCTCAGGAAGTCGTGGGAAAAAGGCCACGCGGCCTCGCAGTCGGACTGGATCGCGGTCAACCGCCGGCTCAAGCTCAAGCGCGACGTGCTCAACGCTTACGTCGATGCGCTCCACAAGCGGCACCCAAACGGGCTGACGCCCTATATCGCACTCGGCACCGCGCTGAGGAGCCGCGAGCACTATGCGCCAGTTCTGAGCTGGCCACATTGCGATGTCCACGACGACCAGGCGCGTCGCGCGCTGGGCGATCTCGCCGACGAGATCGGCCGCGTCTTCGCTGCGGTCGAACGCGTGCCGGTTCTTGCCTGCGTGAACACGCCGGAATGGTCCTCTGCCTGGCAGGAGCAACTGCTTACGCAAGCGCGCGAGCTTGCAGGAACGATCTCGACGTTGCGAAAGTCGCTCGCCGCTCTGCTTCCTCACCTCGGCCTGCCAACGCGCAGCGATGCATCCGCCGAGGAGCTGGAGCGATTCTCGGTGCTCGCAGGTTCGCTGTGCGAGAGCGCCGGCACGGATCAACGGATCGCGTTCGATCCGGATTTCGGCCGCCTGAAGGAGGCCCTCGCCGAACTAGAGGGCTCGATCTCCTCCTACCGAGCGGCCGAAGCTGAGCTTTCTGCGACCTTCGCCCGCGACTCGGTGCTGCGTGTTCCCGTCGATGACCTGGAGCGCGACTGGCGCGAGGCCAGAGCGGCCATGTGGCCGCGCAGCTGGCTGGCTAGCCGGCGGGTGAAGAAGCTGCTGCAGAGCTATGCCACTGCCGGCCAGCCTGACCCTGACAAGGACCTGCCGATCCTGCGCCGTCTGCAGGGACTGCACGCGTCCGTCGGCAAGAGTGGGCTCGCCGGCAAGCCGCTGCGCTTTGCAGGTCTGGATACCGACGTGGCGGCGGTCGAGCGGCATCTGACGGGCGCGACCAAGCTGCGAGATAGTCTCCTACGACTCGGGCAAGCCGCAGACGACATCCGCGCGATCGTGAAGACGATCGCGCGGATTCTGGTATCGGGCAGCGATGCAGAGCCGATCCGCCATGCCGCGACCGATTATCGTGAAGCCTACGAGAGTTTTTCGACGGCATTGGAGGGCTTCTCTGCGCTAGCCGGATCGTCTCCGGCCCGGTCAGAAAGTGCGACAGTCCTCTCAGAGCTTCTATCGCTCGCAGATCACCTCGCGAGCGCGCGCCACTTGCTACGGAACTGGGCAAGCTGGTGTCGCATCCGCGCGCTGGGCGAGGCGCAGGGCCTGAGCGCCTTGATCAAGGACCTTGAGAGCGAAGTGCTTTCCCCACATCAAACGCGTGAGGCGTTCGACCTCGCCTATGCGCGCTGGTGGCTGCCTGTGGCGCTGGATTCTGACGCGACGCTGCGCGACTTCCGCCGGTTCCAGCACGAGCATGCGATCGAAGAGTTCCGCGAGATTGACGATCTCGTCCGGGCCAAGGCGACCAGCCGCGTTGTGAGCGCTCTGGCTCATGGCCTACCGTCGGTCCAGAATGTGCCGCGCAACTCCGAGCTTGGCCTTCTGCGCCATCAGATGGAGTTGCAGAGGCCGAGCCGCTCGATCCGCGAGATGATCGGCGCCATGCCGGGGAACTTCGGCAAGCTCGCGCCCTGCATGCTGATGTCGCCCCTGTCGATCGCGCAGTACTTCCCGCCTAACCAGGCGCTCTTCGACGTCGTGATCTTCGATGAAGCCTCGCAGATTACCACCTGGGATGCGGTCGGCGCGATCGCCCGTGGTCGGCAGACAATCATCGTCGGTGATCCCCGCCAATTGCCGCCGACCAATTTCTTCGGGCGCAACGAGGACGACGAAGAGGTCGAGGATTATGAGCGCGACCTTGAAAGCATCCTCGACGAAACCAAGGCCGCGGGCATCCCGGTGCGCGACCTGCGCTGGCACTATCGCAGCCGCAACGAGTCGCTAATCGCCTTCTCCAACGCCCATTACTATCAGAACCGCCTGATCACCTTCCCGGCTCCAACCATCGAGGATCGCTCCGTACGCCTCGTTCGGGTCGAGGGCGTCTACGATCGCGGCAAGACCCGCACCAACCGCACTGAAGCCCGCAGGCTCGTCGACGATGCCATCGGACGCATGCGGGCGTGGCTCGCCGTGCCGGACACAAGCCGGCCGACGCTAGGGATCATCACCTTCAACGCGCAGCAGCAGGCGCTGATCCAGGACTTCCTTGACGAGACGCGCCGCCTCGAGCCCGCGCTCGAGTGGTTCTTCGCTGAAGATCGGATCGAACCGACGATCGTCAAGAACCTCGAGAATGTTCAGGGCGACGAGCGCGACGTCATCCTGTTTTCGATCACCTTCTCAAAAGATGCGGCTGGCAAGCGAACGATGGACTTCGGCGCCCTGAACCGCGACGGCGGCGAGCGGCGCCTCAACGTTGCCGTCACCCGTGCCCGGCAGGAGCTGGTCGTGTACTCCGGCTTCGCCGCCGATGACATCGACACAGGTCGGACGAAAGCGATCGGCGTGCAGCATCTCAAGACCTTCCTCGACTTTGCGGAACGCGGTCCGATCGCGCTCCCGGCCCGGGATGAGGGATCTGTTGGGGGGCTCGAATCTCCATTTGAGGAGGCGGTTGCGGAGCAACTTGCTCGCCTCGGCTGGCAGCTCGTGCCGCAGGTCGGCATCTCCGGGTTCCGAGTCGATATCGGCGTGAAGCATCCCGATCGTGCCGGTGCCTATCTCGCGGGCGTCGAATGCGATGGCGCAACCTATCACAGCTCCGCGACGGCGCGGGACCGCGACAAAGTGCGCGAGCAGGTCCTGAGAGGACTGGGCTGGAACATTGTCCGTGTCTGGTCGACGGATTGGTGGTTCGACCCCAATGGGGCGATGCAGCGGTTGCACGAAGCGCTCAAGGCCCTGCTCGCCGACAGTCGCGCTCGAGCAGCCGAGGAAACAGCCGACCAACCACTTCACTGGGAGCTCGGCGAGGAGGTCGAAGCCGGCCAGCTCGACCAGGACGCTGCCGAGTCCGAGGAGGCGCCCGAGGACGCCGTGCGCGACGGTCGCGAGCAATCGCCGCAGGACGATGTCTTGGCTGCTGCGCCTATCGCCGATGTCATAACCTCGCCCGTCGCCGGAGCCGTCAGGGTGGCGTCCAGAACGGAGGGAGAGGTCGGGGCCAGTCCCTCCCACGGCGGAGCACAGTATCGCTTAGCCGACCTATCGCAATTCCGAGCTGATCCGGACCAGTTCTTCGAATTCGGCTATCGGGCCACATTGCATGGCATGGTCGATGCGGTAATGGAGGCGGAAGCGCCGTTGCGCGCGGATGTGCTTGCCCAGCGCATTGCGCGGGCGCACGGCTGGTTGCGGACAGGCGCTCGGATCAGGGAGCGCATCGACCTGCATCTGCGCGACCTTCCGCGAACTGAGGAGTCGAGCGGCCCCTTCCTTTGGAGACCAGGCACGATTGAACCAATCTACCCCTATCGTGCGCCAGTGGATGTCGCTGCGCGGCGCGCGATACAAGACACCCCGCTTGCCGAGCTTGCCAGCATTGCTGTCAGCGAGCCCGCGCTGCTGGAGGAGATCGATCCGGCACTCGCTCTAGCGCGGCTCCTTGGTGTCGAGAGGCTGGCGGCAACCTCGAGGGCTCGTCTGGACGAGGCCTTGCAGCGGGCAGCCACCCACCTGGCCGCGGCTCCAAGCGACGGCGAGTAGAAGGCATCGCATGGTCCGTTTTCTCCACAGCGCCGACTTGCATCTCGGCAAGCCGTTCGGATCGATGCCAGAGGAGCTGCGCGGGCGCCTGCGCGAGGCCCGCCATACCGTGCTCGACCGGCTGGCGGCCCAGGCCCGCACGGCCGGCGTCGAGACGATCCTGCTCGCCGGCGATGTGTTCGACACAGAAACCCCGAGCCCTGCCGTGCTTCGCCAGGCGCTGGCGGCCATGGCGGGACATGACGGCCTTCGCTGGATTCTGCTGCCCGGCAATCACGATTCGCTCGCCGCCGAAGCGCTCTGGGCCGGGCTGGCGGCGGCACGGCCCGCCAATGTGGTGCTCGTGACCGAGCCAACTCTTCTCCCACTCGCCGACGACGCCGTTCTACTTCCCGCGCCCTGCACGACGCGCCGGCCCGGCCGCGATCTCACCGAATGGATGGACGCGGCGGCGACCCCAGCGGGCTTAATCCGGATCGGGCTCGCCCATGGCGCCGTGCAGAGTTTTTCCGAGGACGGCGGCGCCAGCGACGTCGTTGCCCCGGACCGGGCGGCCCGCGCTGGTCTCGACTATCTCGCCCTCGGCGACTGGCATGGCCAGATGCGGATCGGGCCGCGAAGCTGGTATAGCGGAGCGCCGGAGCCGGACCGATTCAAGCATGACGCTTCCGGCCGCGCCTTGCTTGTCACAATTCCCGCGGCCGGAGCCGAGCCGGCGGTCGAGCCCGTGGCGACCGGAGCGTTCGACTGGCGCACGCTCGTACTCGAATGCTTGGCGGGCGACGATCCAACCGCGCATCTGGCAGCGCTGCTGCCCGCGGGCGCATCGCGGCGTCAGACGCTCCTCCGCATCCTCGCGACAGGCCGGACTCGGCCGCCGGCGCGCACCCGGCTCGAAGCGGATCTCAGGGCGATCGCGCCCGAATTCGCCCTGCTGCAGCTCGAGGCGCAGGAGCTGGTCGCCGAATGCGAGGGCGAGGACCTCGACCAGCTCGACCGGGCCGGCGCCTTGCGGGACGCCGCCGAGATGCTGCTCGCGGAAAGCCGGGACGAGGACCGCTCCTCGGCTGAGCGCGAGATGGCGCGCGAGGCACTGATGCGCCTGTTCTCGTACTGCGCGGCGGCGTCGCGATGAAGCTGACCGCCCTGCGCCTGCACAATGTCCGCCGCTTTGCCGGCACCGGCGTGCGCATCGAGACCATCGGTGACGGCATCAACGTGCTCTGCGCCGCCAATGAGCATGGCAAGTCGACCTGCTTCGACGCGCTGCACGCGCTGTTCTTCCAGCCGCATACCGGCACGCCGGGCGCCGTCCAAGCGCTGCGACCCTATAGCGGCGGCAATCCGCTGGTCGAGGCGGATCTGGTCACCGCCGACGGCGCCTTCCGGCTGACCAAGCAGTTCTATGGCGGCCGCCGCGCCCAGGTCCGCGAGCGCGACAGCGGCCGCCTGATTGCACAGGCCGACGAAGCCGAGCGCTTCATCGCCGCGCTGGTGAAGGGCGGCGTCAGCGGCCCGGCCGGCCTACTCTGGGTCCGCCAGGGCGTGACCGGCATCGAGCGGCGCGCCAAGACCGAGGACGAGACCGAGCGGCGCGCGCGCGAAACCGTGCTGACCTCCGTCCAGGGTGAGGTCGAGGCGCTGACCGGCGGGCGGCGCATGACCGAGGCGCTCGCCATCTGCGCGGAAGAGCTGCTGCGGCTGGTGACCGCGACAGGCCGGCCCAAAGCCGGCGGTCCTTACGCCATTGCCATCGACGAGAGCGAGCAATTGGCGGAACAGGAGCGCCGGCTCGGCGCCGAAGTCGCCGATCTGCGGGCCGCGCTCGACCGGCGCCGTGCGATCCGGGCGCGGCTCGCCGAGATCGACACGCCCGAGACGGCACGAGAACGGCAGGCCGCGCTGGCCGAGGCCGAGGCGGAGCTGTCGGCCGCCAAGGCACAGGCGGAATCCCTCAAGGCAGCCGAGAGCAAGGCGGCCCTGGCGCTGAACCGGCGCGTCTCGGCGGAACAGGCCCTCGCCGGCTTCCGCCAGGCGCTCGCCCGTTTTGCCGGCCTTCGCGAGGCGGAGACCGGCGCCACAGCGGAACGCGACGCCGCCCGCGCCCGCCACCAGGGCGCCGCCGGCGTCGTGCGGGAGGCTGCGGCCGCGGTTGAGAACGCCGAACGCGAGGAACGCGAGCAGCGCGACCTCCTCGCCCGTCTGGAGCGGGCCTTGCGCGCGCAGGAGGCGGCGAATCGGCTAGCCACCGCCCGAGACAGCGAGCGGGAAGCGCAGGCCGCCCGCGAGCAGATCGAGCGCATCGAGGCGACCCTCAAGAGCCTCGCCTTGCCCGCCAGCAAGGTCGCCGAGCTGGAGCAGACGGAGAGCCAGCTGCTGCAACTGCAGGCCAGGGCCGAGGCGCGGGCGCCACAATTGCGCATCGACTATGCGGCCGGCGCGGACAGCGGGATCTCGATCGCGGGCGTGACGCTTGCGCAGGCCGAGGAGCGGTCACTCACCGGCACGACACAGATCGAGATCGCCGCGATCGGCCGCCTGACCGTCACGGCGCCGCAGGCCGAGGAGGACGACCGGAACATCGCCCGGACACGGGCGAAGCGACAGGCACTGCACGATGAGCTTCAGGTCGACAGTCTCGCCGCAGCGCGCCTGCGGGAGATGCAGGCGCGCGACCTCAGGGCCGATCTCGATCTGGCGCGCCGGCGCCTGCTGCTGCTCGCGCCCGGCGGGCTCGCAGCCTTGCAGGAACAGATCGCGCGCCTGGAGACCGAGGCGGCCAGCGCGAACGAAGCGCCTGCCGACCTGAACGCAGCGCGCCAGCAGCTCGGAGCGGTCGAGGCGCGCGTCGGTGCCATGCGCGAAGCGGCTCATGCGGCGCAGACCCGGACAGAGACCTCCGCCTCCGCTCTGGTCGAGGCGGAACGCCATGCCGCCGGATTGTCCTCCGCGCTTGCAGCACTCGCTGAGAGCCTAGGTCCGGAGACGGAATGGCGCGGGCGCGAGGAGCGCCTCTCAATGGAGCATGACGAGACGAACCGGGCCTGGCGGGCGGCGCAGCAACAGGTCGAGGAGCTCGCGGCGCGCAGGATCGACCTTGCAGCGGCAGAGGCGCGTCATCAGCGGCTGCGCTCGGTCATGGACGCGGCGCGGGACGAGATCACCCGCCTGCGCGAGGAAGCGGCGGGCCTCGATGGCCGCATTCAGACCCGTTCCGAAGCCGCGATCGAGGAAGCCTGGCAGGAAACGCGCGACAGGCTCGCGCTGGCGCAGCAGCGTACCGCCGCGCTCGCCCGCGAGGTCGCGGTTCTGACCCGGCTGCGCGATGCGCTCGAGGCCGCGCGCTCGCAGGCGCGCGACCATTATTTCGCGCCGGTGCTGCAGGAGCTGCGCCCGCTCCTCGGCTTGCTGTTCGACGATGCCAGCGTCACGTTCGACGAGGATACGCTGCTGCCGCGCTCGGTCAGGCGCAATGGCCAGGACGAGCAGGTGGGCGTCCTCAGCGGCGGCATGCGCGAGCAGCTCGCGATCCTGACGCGGCTGGCCTTCGCGCGGCTGCTCGCCAAGGGCGGCCAGCCGACGCCCGTCATCCTCGACGACGCGCTGGTCTATTCCGACGACGATCGCATCGAGAAGATGTTCGACGCGTTGCATCGCCAGGCCAGCGCCCAGCAGGTCATCGTCTTCTCCTGCCGCCAGCGCGCCTTTGCCCGGCTGGGCGGCCATGTGCTGCGCACCGCGCCGTGGCAACCCGAAAATTGAGCAAGACGCGTTCGCGGGCTCGGAACGTCAGCTTTCGGGCAACCTCTCAACGTCGGCTTATGGCGCGTTTCTTCCGATCCGGGGAGGGCGCTATGGGCGAGCTTTAGACCTGCCGCGACGGTTAGTACCGCAGGAACCGGATCAACCAGGGCCATACCCCGAGCTCGGATTAACCACCTACCATATCGTATTCGTTGATGTTCCCGGCCAACGAAAGACCCTCGCCGTCTGGCTTGCGTTCATCGCTTTAGTACGCCGCTCAGAATTGCTCCCACCCGGAAGCATTGTCGTGGCTGTTTGCGACTTTCATGGTGCGCGCGCGCATCGGGACAGGCGCGGCATAACTCTGGGCGACGGCGGCCTTGGCGAGCTTTTGCAGCCCGGCCGGATCGGCAGCGTTGCCGGCGGCGGCCGCATGGTTGGCCGCGTGCAGCTTGAATAGTGCGTAGGCGGCGGCCGCCGGGCGGGCCGGCGCGCTAGCGCCGTCGTGGCCGGTCCTGAACGCTGCGACGAGGTCGTTGAGTTGGCCGATCTTGCCGGTGAGGGAGGCCGCGCTGGCGGCGCTCTCCTCGGCGAGCGCGGCGTTGGCCTGCGTCATCTCGTCGAGATGGGCCACCGCCTGGCTCATCTCGTCGATGCCGCCCGCCTGCTCGCCCGACGCCGCCGAGATTTCGGCGATCGTGCCCGCGACCTTCTGCGAGGCGGCCAGGATCTGGTCGAGCTGCTCGCCGGCCTGCCGGACGAGCTTGACGCCCGCGCCGACCTCGGCGTTGGAAGACGAGATCAGGCCGGAGATGTCCTTCGCGGCAGACGACGAGCGCTGCGCCAAAGTGCGCACCTCCGAGGCCACGACCGCAAAACCCTTGCCGGCGTCGCCGGCGCGCGCGGCCTCCACCGCCGCGTTCAGCGCCAGCAGATTGGTCTGGAAGGCGATGTCGTCGATCACCCGGATGATGTCGGAAATCTTCTGCGACGCCGTCTCGATGCGGGCCATCGCGGCGACCGCCTCGGTCGCGATCGCGCCGCCGCTCTGGGCCGCCTGCATCGCCTCGTCGGCGATCGCGGCCGCCTGACGCGACCCTTGAGCCGACGCCTTCACGCTCGCGGCCAGCTCTTCCGTTGTCGCGGCCGTCTCCTCCAGCGAGGACGCTTGCTCTTCCGTCCGCTTCGACAGATCGTCGGCGCCCATGTTGATCTCGCGCGCCGCCAGACCAACATCCGCCGAGGTCAACTGGATCGTCCGAACCGTGGCAGACAGTCGCTCGACCGTCTCGTTGATCGCGTCCTTCAGGCTCGCGAAAACGCCGTGATAGTTGCCCGAAACCGGGCGCGTCAGATCAGAGGCGGCAATGGCCTGCATCGCCCGGGCAAAGTCGGTCGTCGCCTGCTCGACGACCGTCGAGACCTGATTCAGACCCATGGCGATGTCGCGAACGAACCCGTCCTTGCCGTCGAGTGACAATCTCGCCGAGAAGTCGCCGTTGCGGGCGGCATCGACCACAGCCGCCACTTCGGCTTCGCTTTGCAGCTCGGCCGTGACGTTGCGCCAGATCAAGGTGTGGCCGATGGTCCGGCCCGTCGCGTCATTGATGTAGGCCATGTCGACCATCATCGCGTCGGCCCCCACATCGTACCGCACCTTGCGTATCACGCCGTCGTCGGCGATGAGCTGGCGCCGGAGATTGGGATTGGTGCGGTAGTAATCGATATGCTGTCCCAGCATGGCCTCGACGCTGAAGGCCGGTGTCGCTGCCTGGAAGTGCGGTTCGAGCCGCTTCAGCATCGTCTGAAGCGTCGCGCTGATAAAACTGACCTTTTCGTCCGGATCGGTGATCATCAGCATCGTCGGCGATTGATTCATGGCCGATAGCGTCAATGCGCTGCGCCCAGCCTCAAGCCGACCCTGGTCGATGGCCCGGGCGATTTCGCCAATCTCATTGCGAAGACCGGTATGCGGTACGGGATCCCCATAGTCGTTTCCCTCATGGCGGCGAAGCGTCGTAACCAGATCGGCAAGGGGGGTGCGGATTGTTCGAACGAATACCAGAGCGAAGGCGAAGGCTATCACCGCCGCAACCGCAGCGATCGCGAGATCGCGCCAAGCCTTGCTTTCGAAACCGTCGATGCGGGCGGCGATGAGCCGGATCAGCTGCGCCTGTCCAGACGTCCAAAGAGCGTCTGCTGCGGCGACGAAGGCGATGCCGGCCGTCTCGGCGTCGGGCGCGCGCAAAGACAGGGCACGCTCCATTGCATAATCGTCGCGAATGGCAGCAGCCTGTTTCGCCACGAGCGCGCTCGCGCTTTCGAAACTACCGCGAACCCCTGCCAAGTTGGCGCCAAGGCTGCCATCGGCGTTGCCGGCTATCGCGGAGGCGAGAGAGGACTGGACTGCGGCCAGGGCGATATCGAAGCGCGTCGCTGACTGGACCAAGAAATCGTGCTGGCGCCGCAAGATCTTGCCCTGTGCAGCAAGAACCGGCCGCATCGCGGCGTCGAGCTCGGAGCGGGCGACCAATAACTCCGGCAGGCGGACGGCGACGACATCCATGATATAGTAGGAATCAACGTCCGGATCGAGCGTGAGGTTTGAGCCGTCGGCGATTTTCTGTATCGCTGCCTGCCCAGTCTCCCCGATCCGCGACGTGTCCTTATTCTCCAACAGCGTTCGGGAGAACGTACTCAAAGCTTCGCCAGCCTTTAGAGCCTCGGCTTCGACTTGTCTGACTGCAATTCGTTGAGCGGCTTTAACCCGGCGATCGGCTGCCGTATTCGGCGATATGCCAGCAGACAGCGCGCCCCAGATGTCGTCCAGCAAGCGAGCGCCCGCGATCTCGAGCGACGAGAAGGCGATGTCTTTGCGAACCTGTTGGCCAAACAGCAGCGTCAGATGCCCAACCGGTATCATCATCAGCGCTATGATGACCGCAATCTTCGCGCCTACAGTCAGGGAGTTGATGCGAGAGCGTAAAGCGTTCATCCAAGCGTCCCTAGAAGGCCAAATTTGATTTGCCGATTGTGCTAGGACGCTACTAAGATTATCTTACTAAATATATTATTAAGCCCGCTTCGATTTTGACAGCGTCGGTGCCCCGTGAGGCGTATCGACGGATCATTATTGCTCAGTTCGTGATGTCGACGTTTGGCGTCGGTCAATATTCCGCTGTCTTCCGTGGCGCTGCACGACAACCAGATCTATAAGAACTGTGGAATGGAGCGACCGTTGCATGGTTGATGGCTTAGTCCGTTGAGTACAGTACAAGGTTTTTCTTCTCTACGGAAAGTCGATCTCGCGCAGGGCATCGAACAGGAGGTCGCCGTGGCGCGGGTCACGAAAGACCGAGAACATCGGCCAGCGCGCCAAGGTCAGATGAGGCAGCCTCGTCACCATCTCCGCGACGATCGCCCGCGCCTCGGCGTGCTGCCCGAGCCGCACCAGCGTGGCCGCGAGAACGGCCTGTCCCGGCACGTGCGGCGCGCGTCCTCGGCATTCGCGCAACGCCACCAGCGCTTCCGGGTAGCGCTCCAGCAGGTAAAGCGCGATGCCGCGGATCACGGGCAACATGGAGCCATAGAATGGGTCCAGACGGACGTAGTCGCTCTCGACGCGCAGTGCGCGTTCCGGCTCGCCGGCGAATGTCAGGACGAGAGAGAAACGGTAATCGACAAAGCTCGGGTTGAGCGCCGTCGCCTTATCGAATTCGGCGATCGCCGCCTCCGGCTGCCGCATCCATGCGTAGGCCCAGCCAAGCTGCGCGCGTGCCAGAGGCAGGTTCGGGTCGAGACCGACAGCCTGCCGCGCGAGGTCGAAACCACGTGCGAGATCATCTCGATTGCCGAGATCAGGAGATGTCGGATCGGCATAGGCGCGGACATGGGTATGCCCGAGTTTGGCGCAGATCCTCGCGTTGTCCGGCTCGGTCCGCATGGCTTCGTCATAAAGCCGGCGCGCCTCGTAGACGTAGCTTGCGTCCCAATACTGCTCCGCGCGATTCTGTGCTTGATCGCCCTGGAGGGTGAGATCGTAGGCAGTCCATGAGCCCGCTTGCTTGCGCGAGACCCGTTCGATCTCGGCCTTGCCAAGATGCGCGACGACGATGGCGACGATGGCTTGGGTGATCTCGTCCTGCGCCAGGAAGATGTCGCCGAGCGAGCGGTCGAACGTCTCGCCCCAGCGCTGTGCCCCCGATTGCGCGTCTACGAGCCGGGCGGCAATCCGGACGCGATCATCGAAGCGGCGCATGCTGCCTTCGACGAGATAGCGCACGCCGAGCTGTTCGCCGACGTTCCGCATGTCGACGGCCCGACCCTTGTAGCTGAAGGACGAATTCCGCGCGATCACCGCCAGACCTGAAAAGCGCGACAGGCCGTTGATCACGTCCTCGGTCAGCCCATCGCTGAGATAATCCTGGGTGGCGTCACCGCTCAGATTGGCAAAGGGGAGGACGGCGATCGAGGGGCCTTCGAGCATGGGCCGTCGCGTCGGCGGATCGTCGGCCTCCGATGGAAATGCTGGTGCGGGTGCAGAAACGGTCGTCGTCCGGTGAATGGCTGTCGGGGGAAAACCGGCCTCCATCAAGGGCGCCGCGAACAGATAGCCGCGTTTGGGCACCGTCTTGATGATGAGCTGGTCGGCATCGCCAAGCGCCTGCCGAACCTCGCTCACGCACTGCGTCAGCGACTCTTCCGTAACGGTCACGCTCGGCCAGACGGCGCCTAGCACATCGTCGCGCGGTACCAGACGGCCGGCGTTCTGAATCAGATGGCGTAGGACCTCGAAGCTTTTGGGTCGCAAGGGGACATCGACACCGTCTCCGCTGAGGGCGCCGCGAGCGCAATCGAGCGTCCATCGGCCAAAGGCGTATCGCGGCCCTGACATGGGCTCCCCGGATCGGTTTCGGCAGGGATCGACAACAGCCGCCGAGCCAAGCGCATCTTGAGGAAAATTTCAGACATCCTTCAGGTCAAGTCAAACCGGCTATGCTTGATGGGCTGCAAAGCCAAGGCAGCGAGAGGCAACGCGGGCAGCATCGTCGGTCGGTCGAAGCGGGAGCGTTGTATACCGCGAGCTGCCCGCAAGCGGTCGTCGTGCGCGAACCCACCTGCCGGCCACGCTTTTAGGGAGAACATTATGACCTTTCGTCCTTGCGTCGGCATAATCATGGCATGCACGCTGCTCTCCGCTTCGCTCGCGTTTGGGCCGGTGCAGGCGCAGGCCGCCTACCCCGACAGATCCATCAAGATCGTACTGCCAATTCCCCCCGGAACCGCGCTCGACGTCGCAACGCGCGTGGTCGCCGAACGAATGTCCGTGAGTATGGGACAGCAGATCGTCATCGAAGCCCGGCCGGGCGCCGGTGGCCTGCTGGCTGCCCAGGCCGTGGCGACGGCGCCGGCGGACGGCTACACCTTGCTCGGCGGTGCGGCGGGCATCTTCACGATCCTGCCTGCGCAGAAGGATAAACTGCCGATCGATATCGGGCGCGATTTTACGCATATCGGGATGGTCGTCGGCCGCGGCGCGATGGCCATCGCCGTCCCGCCCAGGCTCGGCGTCAAGTCGTTTCCCGAATTCGTTGCGCTGGTGCGGGCGAAGCCCGGAGAGATCGTCATCGGCACCAACGGGGCCGGCACTCTGCCACACTATGCCGGGCTGCTGTTGCAGCGCAAAGGCGGCCTGCCCGTCACGCTGGTGCCCTATAATCAGGGCGGTACGCCGGCGGCGGTCGCCGACATCATGGGCGGCCGCTTACATGCGACCATTGAAGCCGCGTTCGGCCTTGGCGGGCCGCTGAAATCCGGCGATCTGCAATTGATCGGGATGATGTCGGCGGAGCGCGATCCGGACCTGCCGTCCGTGCCGACGGTCGCGGAGACGTTGCCGGGCCTCACGGCGGTCGGATTCATGAGCCTCGCCGCGCCGGCGAAGACTCCCGACGCGATCGTTCGTCGTCTGAACGAGAGCCTCAACCAGGCGCTAGAAACGCCTGCGGTCAAGCAGCGCTTCGCCGAACTCGGCATACCCATCAGCGTCCTTTCGCCAGCGCAGGCCAGCGCATTCGTCGACCAGCAGCGCCAGATCTGGTTGCCGTTGGTGAGCGAGCTGGAAGGTCGGTGAGCGGCTCGATGAACCCGGACCGATCGGCGATCGGCACCGACAGCTTGGAGGAGATTTCCCCATGGATGCCCTGGCGCCTCTCGATCCCGCAGCATTCAAACGGGTGGCGCGCGCCCAATGGGATCAGTGCGCGGCGGGTTGGAACGGGAAATCGTCCATGATCCGGACCTGGCTTCGTGCGCCGACCGAAGCCATGCTCCAGATGGCGGCGATCGAACCCGGCGCCCGGGTGCTCGACGTCGCCGCCGGCTCCGGCGATCAGACGCTCGACATCGCAGACCGTGTCGGCCCGAGCGGCGCGGTTCTCGCGACGGACATCTCCTCCGTCATTCTGGCATTCGCGAGCGAGAACGCCACCCGACGTGGATTCCGCAATGTCGAGACAAGGGTTGTGGACGGGGAAAGCCTTGGTGTTCCCGAGACGAGCTTCGACGCCGCGATCTGCCGGCTCGGCCTCATGTTCTTCCCCAATCCGTGCAAGGGTTTGCAGGAAATCCATCGAGCGCTGAAACCGGGCGGCCGGGCTTGTACGATGGTGTTCTCCACACCGCTCGAGAACCCCTGCATCGCCATCTTGATGTCGACTGCATTGAAACATGCCGGTTTGCCGCAACGCGATCCGTACCAGCCAGGCGGCCCGTTGAGCCTTGGACACCCGGGGCTGATCGACAGGCTTTTTGAAGCGGCTGGATTTTGCCAGGTGGCGACTGTCAAAATCGACGCGCCCTTCACGTTGCCATCGGTCGGCGACTATCTCGATTTCGTGCGGACCTCTGCAAGTCCCATCCAGCAGATCCTGGGCCGTCTCGATGTCGCCGCACAGCAATCGGCTTGGGACGAAATCGAAACAAGGCTACGCGCTTTCGACACCGGCGAGAGATGGGAAGGGCCGAACGAACTGCTGCTCACATCCGGGCGACGGTGAAGGCGGATGATTTGCGGATGGCGACTTGGGCGGCCGTTTGCTGGACAAACGAGTGGCCGCGTCCGGCAACCCCCGCCTGTCCGAAACGGGCTCGACTCGCCGCAGGTTCAGATAGCAAGCGAGTTGATATACCTGGTCGACATCGCGCAACCGTCATGATTTTGGTATGAATTGTGCTAACGGGAAACAAGCTCAATTCAATGCTGAGAGGCTTGTATGCCGCTGCCAGCACGCTCTTTAGAATACTTTCTCGTCTTGGCGGAAGAGCTGCATTTTCGGCGCGCGGCGACTAGGCTCGCGGTGTCCCAACCTGCGCTGACCATGGGCATCAAGACGCTAGAGCGGCAGGTGGGCTGCGAGCTTTTTGATCGCGGTCACGGGGTTCGACTTACCACGGCCGGAGAGGCATTCAAGGGGCCTGCTAAGCTTGCACTGTCTAACCAGAGCCTTGCTGAACGTAGCGCTGCTCGTGCTGTCGCGACGGCACGGATGGCAGGAAAAACCTAGCGCCGTGAGAAAGGTCATCACGGGAATTAGCTTGACATGATTGGACGCCCCGAAAGCATCTGATGTTCGCAAGGCGCACTTGAATCCGGGTCTTCGTTGAACCGTGAATGCCCGCGCCCGCGCAATGTTTCGTTCCTGGCGCTGCGCCAAGTTCAGCGAGCAGCGCGATCCGGCGGGCCACAGTTCCAATTCGGATCATGGACTATGCCGAACGGAGCTCCCTCCGTATACCACCTGCTGGCGTAGCTTCGGTGTGAAGAGGCTGTAGAGCATCCTTGGCTCGGCTGGCGCGCTGGCGGCATCCAGCGTCGCGCGATGCGCAGATGACAGGACAATATCGAGCGATGCGGCATTGTCGGCGACCTGATCAGGCCGACTGACGCCCATCAATGTCGAAGAGACGCCCGAACGCCCGATCACCCAGGCAAGCGCGACGCGGGCCGGCGATTGGCCCATCTCTTCCGCCACACCGCGGACCGCGTCCACGATCGACCAGTTGCGGTCCGTGAAGAGACTGTCGCCGAACGGATTGGCGCCATCCAGACGCTTGTCGTCGGCTGGACGCTGCGCATGATGCGAACCGGCATCCTTCGGCAGCCCTGCCGCCCGAGCTCCCGACGCCTCCACGGCGTCCCGCCGGTACTTGCCCGTGAGCAGGCCGTAGGCGAGCGGGCTCCACGGCACGATGCCCAGACCGAGTTCGGCCGCGAGCGGCACATGCTCATCCTCGATGTCGCGGTTTACCAGCGAATAGAAATACTGAAGCGCGATCGGCCCGGGCAGCCCACGCAAGGCAGCGAGTGTAGCGATTTTCGCGACGAACCAAGCCGGCGAATTCGAGATGCCCCAGTAACGGATCTTGCCGGCGCGGACCAGGCCGGCCATCGTCTCCAGCAGCTCTTCGGCCGGCGTCACGCTGTCCCAGACGTGGAGCCAGTACAAGTCGACATAGTCGGTCCGCAGCCGGGCCAAGGAGCGCTCGAGCGCTGCATGGACATGCTTGGCGTCATTGCCTCCCGCATGCGGACCCGGGCTGGCCGCAAAACCCGACTTCGTCGCGAGCACGATCTGGTCACGCAGACCACGCTCCGCGATGAAGCTGCCTAGCATCTCCTCGCTGCGACCGCCCGCATAGACGTCGGCGGTGTCGACGGCATTGCCGCCCGCTTCGACATATGCGTTGAACACGGCTTTGCTTCCCGCCTCGTCGAGACCCCATCTTGCGGTGCCGAAAGTCATCGTTCCCAGGATCAACGGGCTCACGGCGAGGCCCGAGCGGCCAAGCGTGCGGAAGTCGGTCATGCACATGAGGAATCTTTCATATTGATCACTATGAAAAACAGATACCCTGATTGCCGACTGGCGTCAAACGTTCCATATTGACCGCTATGAAAGATAAGTCGTCATCCACACGCCGCAGAACCGGACGTCCGCTGTCCTTCGATCGCGACGCTGCCCTCGAGCAGGCGATGCTTCTGTTTTGGCGGCACGGCTATGAATCCACGTCACTTGCCGACCTCACGGCGGCCATGGGCGTCACTCCGCCAAGCATCTACGCGGCGTTCGGCGACAAGAAGCAGCTCTTCCTAGAATCCGTTCGCCGCTACCTGACCGGACCTGTGACTGCGCAAGGGATGATCGACGCAGCCGACACGGCTCATGACGCCGCGCGCAACCTGCTGGAGGGCTCGGCAATCGCATTTACGGGCGACACGACGCCGCCAGGTTGCCTGCTGGCGGCTGGCGCCATTGCCTGCTCGGACGCTGCCCAGGATGTCCAGCGAGAGCTTGCCGGGCTGCGAGGGGCGATCGAGGCGCGCCTTCGGGACAAGATCGCCGAAGACATCGGACGCGGCGAGCTTCCGCACGGCATCGATCCCAGTGGCCTGGCCGGGCATGTCATGGCGGTCATCCAGGGACTGTCGACGCTGGCGCGCGACGGGGCGTCGCGGGACAAGCTTCTGCGCGTTGCCCGAACGGCCATGACGGTTTGGCCGCAGAAACCAGACGCCAACTTCTAAGATCCCGTTGAGGAAGGTCGGGTCTCCGATCTCTGTTGGAGGTCAGGAAGCTGTGTGCGGACCCTGACGACGGTTGCCGCATTCGCTGGATGCTTGTAGTTCGTTAGCGGAAGCGAACTCGACCGTGACCTCGCAAAGATCCAATGAGCATGGCGCGCGTCCCCAGTATTGGTCCTTTTCTGACAGTTGCGCTGCTTATCAGTTGTGCCAGCCGATTGATGGTTTGCCGCGTCGTGTTCGTAGACAGCGTGCACACGAAGTGGGGGACGCACGGCTTTCCGATACTTTTTCGACCACCGATCATCGGCCACCGTGCTGTATCGCTAGCGGCTCACTCGCGCTGGACATCAATGACTTCGCCATCGCGGCTGATCATGACGCGCATATCGTCGCCATTTCGGTCGATTCCGACTACGACCCACCCGCGCCGACCTTCCCGAACCCTCTCGATGCGACGCATGCCCTCGTTTCTGGCGACGCGGACCGCCTCCTCTTCAGAGATGCCATCTTCTTCTTCCCCATCAACCGGGCCTGGCCGTCTCTCCGGCACGAATTCTGGAGGACGCAGGCGAAGGCCGTCCGGACCGAGATCAATGGTTTGGGCTGACGCTGCCTGCGACATGACGATGCCGCTTAGCAGCATTCCCAGAAAAGGTCGTGCGAATCTGGCGCTCATGATTCCCTCCTCGGTAGCGATCAATGATTGCTCTGCGACTACGACCGAATTTCGCAACTTGGACCAATCCTCCTCGTCAATGTGGGGATTGAGCGCGCCATCCGTCTGGATGCGCCGGTCATGCTCATAGTGCTTCGTTCTGGAACTGATACTTGAAGGCGCGCGCGTGCCTTTCGTCTGGGAACCGAAACTCGATCACGCTCGATCCCGTCGTGTCCACTCCAGACAGCCTGATCGCGTGCGGAATCTGCCAATCGATCAACCACCGCCCGATGACTTTCAAGCGGCTGTTGAGCGCCTCGGGCCCTATCCGTAGACTAACGGTATGGGGTCCATCCGCTCGCAAGCTGGCGATCGCTGCAATGACGTCATCGGTATCGTTTGACACAACGCCTCGTCACATCCGTTGAACGGTTGGGCGGCCATTGCGCGGGAGCACCCTGCCGCGAAGCAGAAGATTGCGCCACATCATCGGTCTTCCGCCTCTCCGACCCTTACCCGCGACGTGAACGAGCGACCCTCGCGGATGATCCCGATGGCGACCGTGCGCCCAATGCCTGCGGCCTCCAGCGCGTCGATCAGCTCGGCGAGCCGCCGCACGGGCTTGCCCTCGACGGAGGTGATGATGTCCCCCAGCGTACCATTCGTCCGATCGATTCCACGCAATCCGGCGCGTTGCGCAGGCGAGCCAGGAACCACGGATGCGATGACAAGACCGTCGATCCCAAGGCGCATGGCTGCGCCTTCGGCCGCGATGCCGACGCCGATAGCCGGCGTCGGGACGCGGCCATTCTGAATAAGAACCGGTACGATGCGCTTGACTGTATCGACCGGCACCGCAAATCCGATCCCGGCGGATGCGCCCGACGGAGAATAGATCGCGGTGGCCACGCCGATCAGCTGACCCGTGCCATTGATCAGTGGGCCGCCGGAGTTGCCCGGGTTAATCGCGGCGTCGGTCTGGATCATGTCAGCGATCTCGCGACCGCTGTCGGTCGGCAGGCGGCGCTTGAGAGCCGAGACGACGCCCGTAGTGAGCGTCTGATCGAGCCCGAACGGATTGCCGATCGCCATCACGAACTGTCCCACCGCCAATGGTCCCGACGCACCGACCGGCAAGGCGCCAGGCAGATCGCGCCCTTCGATCTTGACGACCGCGAGATCGACCTGAGCTGCTCGCCCGACGACGCGGCCTTGGCGCAGTTCGCCGTCGGCGAGCCGCACGCGGACGAGGTCAGCCCCGCGCACGACGTGCTCGTTGGTGACGATATGGCCGGCGTTGTCCCAGATGAACCCGCTGCCGGAGCGTTGCGACTGCTGTTCGTCGCCCTCCGCAGCCAGCATCTGCTCCTGCGACTGGGCGAAGATATGGACGACGGATGGCGCGCTTCGTCGAAACAAGGCGATCGTCTCGGCCTCGACAGCGGCGATTGCCGTGCCTTGCCTGGAGCCTCCGCCGATCTTGACCGAGGGGCCCGTTGCGGTGTCTTGCGACCAGAAGAACAGTCCCGCTCCAATCAGGGCGGCAAGGCCTAAACCGGCCCAGAACATACGGGTCACTGCAAACTCCTCATCCAAACAGCCTCCAGAGCGTCTCCAGTACCTGAGCGCCGAACAGCAGCAGCACTCCTGTCCAGAGGATCGCGATCAGCGACATTCCCAAGGCCAGGAGTACGGCGAGACCGTCGCGTTCGAGTAGAGCGAGCGCCAGCATCGCGAGCGCGACCACAGGCAGGATGTTGCCGAAAGGGATCGGCAGCGTGATGATCACCGCCATGGCGAGGATGGCGAGGCCGAGGAATGGGCGGGCGACCCGCCCGCTGAGCGCCATCCAGCGCCGCGGCGATAGCCGACGCTCGAAGCGCTCGAGCCAGGGCACAACCCTCGTGATCGCGGCCGTGACGAAGCGCGCCGGCAGGGCGCGCTCGCGCAGCCAGTGCGGCAGCCAGACACGCCTCGCACCAACGACGACCTGAAGGGCGACCAGCGCGAGACACGACCCCAGGACGATGCCGACCGGGCCGGGTATCGGGATGATCGCCGGGATCGTCAGGATCAGCAGGACCAGCCCGAGGCTCGACGGCCCAAGCCGATCGATCACGTTCCCGATCGAAACCCGGTCCTGGGTCGCGACCGCCTGCGCCAGCCGATTGAGGCGCTGCGATGCAACGCCAACAGCCGGCCCGCCCACGACATTCGGCGAGATTCGCGCGACACGACGCGCGGCCTGTCGATCCGCTTCGGCAACAGCACGAACTCGCAGAGCCCAGTTCAAACGGAAATGGGCGAGCCAGTCACCATTGCGCGAGGAAGCCTCGGCGCGAAGGTGAGCCCGCTTTGCTCTCCCGCTCGCCGATCCGTGGCGAGCGCGGGCTGCAGCGAGCTGGTCATGATCGCGCATCGGGGCCCTCGCTGGCAAGCGCGGAGGGGCTCGTCTGTCGCGTCTTGATCAGGCTCCAGATCACGCCCGCGGCGATGATGCCGAAGGTGACGCCAAGCGAGATCGCTGCGGGGAATTTCTCCAGTCCGAGCAGGTCGGCGACGAAGATCTTCGAGCCGATGAAGACCAGCACGATCGCGAGCGCGGGCTTGAGGTAGCGGAAGCGATCGATAACGGCCGCCAGCGCAAAATAGAGAGCCCGCAGGCCCAGGATCGCGAAAATGTTGGAGGTGTAGACGATGAAGGGGTCGGTGGTGATGGCGAAGATCGCCGGCACGGAATCGACCGCGAAGATCACGTCGGCGATCTCGATCAGGACCAGCGCCATGAACAGCGGCGTGATGAACCAGACCGGCTTGCCGCTTTCCAGGTGAGTCTTGCGCACGAAGAAGCGCTCGCCATGGTGCTCGTCGGTGACGTTGAAGCGCCGCCGCATGAAGGCGACGAGCGCGTTGTCGGCCAGCGCCGGCGGCTTGTCGCCGATGAGCAGCATCTTGACGCCGGTGACGATCAGGAACGCGGCGAAGATGTAAAGCACCCAGCCGAACTGGGCGACGAGCGTGGCGCCGAGCCCGATCATGATCGCGCGCAACACGATGACGCCGAGAATGCCCCAGAACAGCACGCGATGCTGGTACTTCGGCGGCACGGCGAAGAATGAGAAGATCAGCGCGATGACGAAGACGTTGTCGAGCGCCAGCGTCTTCTCGACGACGAAGCCGGTGAGATAGGCCATGCCCGGTTCGGAGCCGAGATACCACCAGACCCAGGCGCCGAAGGCGAGGCCGAGGCCGATGTAGACGCCAGACAGCACCAGGCTCTCGCCGACCTCGATCTGGCGATGCTCCTTGTGCAGGATGCCGAGATCGAAGGCGAGCAGCGTCACGACGATGCCGACGAAGGCGAGCCACATCCAGAGCGGCTTGCCGAGCCACTCAGTGGCGAAAAGCGCGAGATCCATAAGAGCACCATCGCCGGCGCGACATCGGAAAAACGATCCGACATCGCGAACGCGCCGGCAGCGCTCGCCAGAGGGGCCCGGATCAGCGGGTGACGGCGAGATGGGTCACGCTGCGGCAGCGCGCAAGGCGCGCATGCAAAAATATTTATGCCGACCTGCTCTTGACGCATGACCGTGGCCTTCCAATCTCCAGCGCAACCCGGGTCCGGGCCCCTCTGGCAGTCCAAGGCTGCGATGTCGGACTCTTCCACCTGAGGAGCGCGTTGCGCTCCGATCTTGGGAGCACCGACGCCATGACCATGGCCTATACTCTGCCGCCTCCACGCTCGCGGCCTGAGACGATCGCACGTCTCGACGCGCTGGCCCGCCTTCTCGACGCAGCCGTCCGCATTCCTGGCACCAATATTCGCGTCGGCGCCGACGCTCTGCTCAACCTCATGCCGGGCGTCGGCACGCTCGTCGCAAAGGGGCTGTCCTCGTATCTGATCCTGGAAGCACGGCACCATGGCGTTCCGACCGGGACGCTCCTGCGCATGGCCGGAAACGTCGCAGTCGACTTCGCGATCGGCGTGATTCCTCTGGTCGGCTGGTTCGGCGACGCGTTCTTCCGTGCCAACCAACGCAACATCGCGCTGCTTCGTGCCCATCTCGCACGGGGGGAGACGCGATGATCAGGATCGCTGACCTGTTCCGCTGGGTTGCCGCAACGCTACCGACGCTTGCAGCGGCCACTCCGAGATCGGCGCCTGTCCCTGTCGCTTCGCCTTCTGGGAGTTATGGCTGCGCCAATCCCCTGCGACGGCAGCACCGGCGTCTGCGGACCGTTCTCTCGGTCTCCCCGCAGCCTTGCAGGAGCCCAGGCCATGACAATTGATCATTTCTCGCTCAGCGATCTATCCCACCCAGTCGACTTGGTCCTTTTTTGGGGAATGATCCTGTCGATAGGGCTCAGTTGCGCGTTCGGCTTCAAGAAAATCGCCGACGCGATGGAGCGGACGGACCGGTTCGCCGCACGTGGTGCAGATGTAACGAAGTCCTCACCGTCCCTGGACGAGCCGCCGGCGCCTGTCGATCGCGGGAGGCACTGATGCGGTTTGGCATCTGGACGCTGGCGATCGTCGTCATCGCCGTTTGGAGCCTCGTCGCCTTTGCGGGCCACGGCTTGCTCGACTGGACGAGCGACTGGGCTGCGGCCAACGCCGACAAAGTCTCGTCGGTGCCGGAGATCGTCGAATGGCTGTCCTGGGGTCTACGCAGCCTTGGCAACGCCAGCGAGATCATCGTGCTCATCGTCTGGGCGCTCGGCTCGATCCTGATCATCGGAGCGGCCGGGCTCGCCAGCCGCTTTTTCGCCGGCCGCAAGGCCAAATTGAGCGACATGACACAGTGGAGGAGATGACCCATGCCAAACGACCGGATGCGAAATGGCGGTGACCTGCGCCGTGAACTCGAGGACTGGCACGACGAGGAGGCAAGCGTTCAGATCGAGACGATCGCCGCCGCCTGCGCGCTGATCGCCTATGCCGACGGCGTCGTCCGCCAGACCGAGCATGACAGCATGGCGGCCTCGCTTTCGCGCTTTGGCCTGATCGACGAGCAGTCGCGCCAGGAACTCCTGATCGAGTTCGAGCAGGCGACCGCGCGCTTCGAGATCGACCCGGCCGTCGGCGAGAGGGCGGCGCTGTCGACGATCGCCCGGCTGCAGAAGGATGGCCGGTTCGCGCGCACGCTGGTCGAAACCTGTCGCCATATCGGCGAGGCCGATGGCCATTACATCGTCGAGGAGCAGTCTGCGCTGGTGAAAATCTGCCGCCAACTGCGCATCGAGCCGGTCGAGGCCGGCGCATTCGCGACGTTGCAACGGTAGGATCATGTTGTCGTAGCGGCATGATCTTCGGCCTAGACATCACGATCGGCCTCGGCGCGCTCGCTTCGTCCTATCTTTGGTGGCTGGCAAGCCGGCAGCGCCTGCGTCGAATGAGCCGGCTCGAGGAGCTCGACGCCGGCGACATGAACCGGATCGTCACTGCGCTCAACCGCACTCAGATTCTGAACGCGCGCGCAGCGTTGCTCGCCTCTGCGACCGCAGCCCTTGCCGCCGTCAGGATGGGTGTCCAGGCGATGCGGGACTTCTGACCTGTGCCGGGCGGCCGGTCTTCCTAGCCATAGAGCGCGCGCGCCATCGCGGCGTAGAGCGGGATGCCGATCACCAGGTTGAACGGAAACGTCAGCGCCAGCGATGCGGTCAGATAGAGGCCGGGATTGGCCTCAGGCAGCGCCATCCGGATGGCGGCCGGAGCCACGATGTAGGAGGCGCTCGCGGCGAGCGTCGCCATGACGATCGCGCCGCCCTGGGACATGCCGGCGGCCCAGGCCGCGACGAGGCCGAGGCCCGCGTTCAGCACGGGAGCGATGACGGCGAAGATAGCGATCGCCGGCCCGTTCTCGCGCCAGCCGCCGGCCCGCTCCATCGCCTGCCGCCCGAGATCGAGCAGGAACAGACACAGCAGCCCGCGGAACAGGTCGCCGAACAGCGGCTTGACCGGCACGAGACCCTCGCGCCCGACGATCAGGCCGATGACCAGCCCGCCGAAGAGCAGCACGACGCTCTTGCTGGCGAGGATGCGCGCGAGAACGGCGCGCAGTGGCTGCCCGTCCGTGCGCCCGCGACCCGCCAGCAGCAGGGCTACGACGATCGCCGGCGTCTCCATCAGCGCCAGCAGAGCCGTGACCGATGGCTCGTAGGCCATGCCGATCGCATCGAGATAGGCGAGCACGGCAAGAAAGGTGACCGCCGAGACCGAACCGTAATGGGCCGCGAGCGCCGCGGCGTCGCGCTGTTCGAGCCTGGCGAGGCGGCGCAGCGCGAGATGGCACCAGAGCGGAATGACGATGCACAGGCTCAGCGCAGCAGAGATCGGAAGCGCCATCGCGCCTGGAGAGTCCGTCGCGAGATCGGCCCCGCCCTTCAGGCCAATCGCCAGCATCAGGTAGATAGAAAGCGCGGTAAAAGCGGGCTCGGGCAGGCGCAGATCGCTGCGGATGAATGCTGCCGCCGCGCCGAGCACGAAGCACAGGATCATCGGCGAAAGCAGGTTGGCGGCGGCCAGTTGCAGCGAGGTCATCGGCGTCATCCGGGTGAGAGGTCCGGCTGCCGATAGCCTCGTCTATGCATTCTTCAAACGACGATCATCAAATCGGATTGATTGAAAAAATCAATGCAATGCGTCGCGAGGTCGAACGTCGTGGTTGCCCCAGCGGGATCAGGAGCCGCCAGCCGCGCCTTCCAGCGACTGGACGATATGGTCTCCGAGCCGGGTCGCCGCCGGCGAGGCCGCCCCGGGCGCGCGGTACAGCACGATCTCGGTCGCCGGCAGGGCTGGCAGCCGATACGTCGCCTCACCCAGCACCACGAGATCGGGCGGGACCATTTCGCGCGGCAGGATGGTGACGCCTAGGCCCGCCCGCACCGCCGCCTGCAGGCCCGCCAGGCTCGGGCTGGTCAGGACGATGCGCCAGGGCCGGCCGGCGGCGTCGAGCGCGGCCAGCGCGCCGCGTCGATACACGTCCGGCGCCGGCGCCAGGACCAGCGGCAGCGTGCCGGCGTCGGGGAGGACGAGACGAGGCCCCGCGACCCAGACCAGAGCCTCGCGCCAGACCCCGGTTCCCCCGGCTTGCGCGCCGTCGGGCGGCTGGCCGGGCTGGAGCCCCCGCTTGAACAGCACGAGGTCGTACTGCCCCTTCGAGAAGCCATCGAGCAAGTTGACGGTGAAGTCACAGTTTACGGTGAGCGCGACCCTTGGATGAGCGCGGGCGAACCGCGCCAGCACGTCGGCGAGATGGACGGTCGCGAAGTCTTCGGGCGTGCCGAGCCGGACGACGCCGTCGACCTCGGGCTCCATCAGGCGCGAGCGCGCCTCGTCGCTGATGTGCAGGATCTGCCGGGCATAGTTCAGCAGCACCTCGCCCTGCGGCGTCAGAACGGTACGGCCGCCGCGTCCTCCCTCGCGCTGGAACAGACTCTGGCCGAGACCGGCCTCGAGGCGCTTGATCTGCAGCGAGATCGTCGACTGGGTTCGCCCGATGCGCGCGGCTGCCCGCGAGAATCCACCGCAATCGGCGATCGCCATGAAGCTGCGGAGAAGGTCGAGATCGAAGGGCGGGAGCGGGGTCGGCATGAGCGCTTAATCGGCCCAGAGCGCCGATAGCGGCGCCGCGCTCAGCTTCTCTCCAAAGGGCAGCACATGCTTTCCGTCGTACAGCACAATGCCCTGCGCAAAGCGGTCACCGACACGCTCCTTCAATCGCCGCAGACCGCGAAAATCCGACGCCTGCACGCTCGACGACGCTTTCACTTCGATGCCCAGGACAAGACCGGCGCCGTTCTCGATGACAAAATCGATCTCGACTTGATCCTTGTCGCGATAGTGGGAGATCATAAGTCGATCGTCCGCCACTGCGGCAGCTTTCGCCAACTCGGCGAAGACAAAACTTTCGAGTGTCGAGCCTAAAGGCGAGCGATCCAACGCGAGCTGAGCGGTCGCGAGGTTCAGCGTCGTCGCAAGCAGGCCGGAATCGACAAAGTGAAGCTTCGGCGTCGAGACGAGTCGCTGAGTCTGATTGCCGGACCATGCCGGAACGCGGCACACCAGATAGAGCTGCTCGAGCAGACGGACATATCGCTCGACGGTCTTTCCATCGAGCCGGGCATCGTTGCCCAATGCAGACCAGTTGAGGAGCTGGCCAGCCCGCGCCGCGAGCAGCCCGAAGAGGTCGGGAAGGCGGTCGAGCCGCTCGGCCGAGGATATCTCGCGCGCATCCCGCTCCATCACGGAACGTAAATAGGCCCGGTGCCAGTCGCGTCGCCGCCGCTCGCTGGAGCGGGCGATGGCTTCCGGATAGCCGCCGGCGAGAACGAGGCCGGGCAGATCCGCCGCGTCCCGAGAGGCATCGGCGACATTGCCCTCGAGCGCCTGCGTGATGAATGAGGACGGCGGACGGCCAGCGATCTCCGATTGGCTCAACGGCAGCAGCGTTACGATCTCGATGCGTCCGGCCAATGATTCTGCGGCCTTTGGCATCGCCAGGATGTCGGCTGAGCCCGTGATCAGAAAGCGCCCGGGCCGCTGGTCCTCGTCGACGGCCTGCTTGATGGCCAGGGTCAGGTTAGGCGCCCGTTGGATCTCGTCGATCACGGCTCGATCGAGCCGCCGGATCAAACCTGCCGGATCGCTCGTCGCCGCCGCGAGCACGGCTGGATCATCGAGAGTGAGGTAGCTATGCGTTTCCCCGGCGATCTTGCGCGCCAAGGTGGTCTTGCCGGACTGACGTGGTCCTGCGATCGCGACGACGCGCGTGTCGGTCAGCGCCTCGCGAATGCGCCTCTCAGCATGGCGTGGGTACATGTCAAAGCGCCTGTAGGCTCAGCGTCCAATCCGGAATCTATAAGCGTCCAATTCGGAATTTGGAAGCGTCTGATCCGGCATAGAGCGTGCGGGTAAGCAGCGTGCCGGTGCAGCGATACGTCCGAACGGGCGGACCGCCGTGAGCAGGGCAATCCCGCTCTTTTGCGATGGCGTCCTGGTCCGGTTCCGGATCTTCCACGATCAACCCGCAAGGGGTCGGCTACGCGCGCGTGCCGCCGCTGCGGCTTTGCCTTCGCGGTGATCGCGACCGGCCCCGGCCCTTCGAGGAGCCATCGAGCGGGAATTGCCCCGCTCCCGGATGGAGCCTCACGATGTCGAACGATCTTGTCCTTGCCCAGAGCCACGCCTTCGCACTCGCCCATACGCTGATGGTCGCGGTCACGGTGTTCCAGATCGATGGCGCCTATGGAGTGCTGCCGAGCGACGAGATCGATGCCGCAGACGAGCTACACGTCATCCACGAATTCGACCCCCACGATCGTCGGCCGGCGCATTGAGCCGACCACTGGTGCCGCTGGCGAGCGGCTGCCCGCAAGGGAGGCTGCGCCGCGAACGATTGATCTCATCTTCCGTCGACGGTCGATCCGCGCCCTTGCAGGCGCCGCTCTTCGCGGCGGTTGGGCTCGGACCCGCGAGATCTGCGGGAGGGACGACGCAACAGGAAAGGCCGGACTCAAGCGCCGGGAGAGATGATGGAGCAACGAGAACTCGAGGAACTGAAGGGGCGCGTGCTGTGCGCGGCGGTGCTGGAGAAAGCCGGCTTCGCCATCGATCTGAAGGAGAGTACGCGCCGCGCCGCCAAGCATCGGCGCGGCAGCGACATCATCATCGTGATCCATGGGGGCAGGGGCTGGTTCGATCCGCTGTCGGACGCCAAGGGCGATGTCTTTTCGCTGATCCAGCACCTGGATGGCGTCGGCTTTACCGAAGTGCTTGAGCGTGCGGCCGGACTGGTCGGGTTCCGACCGGCGGAACTTGCGTGGCAAAGACCGCGCACGCAGAGGCCGGATGTCTCTCTTGCCGAACGCTGGCTCGCCCGGCGAGCCCTTCGGCCGGGCTCCGCCACCTGGCGCTACCTGCGTCACGAACGCCATCTCCCCGATAGCGTGCTGCGCGCCGCGATCCGTCAGGACCGGCTGCGGGTAGGCCCGCATGGCAGCGTGTGGGCCGCCCATGTCGACGACGGCGGCATTGTCACCGGCTGGGAGGAGCGTGGGCCCGCATGGCGAGGTTTCTCGACCGGCGGGGCGAAGATATTGTTCCGGCTTGGCGCGCCCGAGGGCTTGAGGCTCTGCGTCACCGAAGCAGCGATCGACGCCATGAGCCTCGCGGCGATCGAGGGACTGCGGGATGGCAGCCTGTATCTCAGCACCGGCGGCGGCTGGTCGCCGGCGACTCAAGCTGCGCTGAAAACGCTCGCTGCACGTCCTGGAATAAAACTCGTCGCGGCAACGGACGCCAACAGTCAGGGCGAAGCCTATGCCGGCCGGCTGCGCGAGGTCGCCGAGACCGCCGGCTGCGACTGGTCTCGTCTGAGGCCGCCCGGCGATGATTGGAACGACGCCTTGAAGGAGAAGGCTAGGGAGGAGATGGAAAGACGAGAGAGGGGAGGAGGCCTGCCGCATGCCCGCCGGCCGCATCAAGGGTGACGCTTCGCCCGGCTGCGCCGGCCCTTGACCCGGCCGATCAGGGAAGCGGCCGCGGGGGAGGGGTCAGGAAGAGCCGAAGATGATGGCGATGTCGCGAGGATGAGCCGCGCTCCGGTCTGACGAGACCCTAGGAGCCAGTTCATGACCCTCTCCCCGATCCGAAAAGTGTTTCAGGGCGTCGCCGACCGGCGCCAGATGTTTGCGATGTTCGACCGCCACGCCCAGCGGCCCGATCGCGGCCGGGGTAACGCCGGCTCGCTCTACGCCGGCGAATGGTTCGAGATCGGCCAGGCGGCGCACGACTATATGTTCGAGGCCCTGCCGCCAGTCATCTTGGCGGTCGATATGTTCGCGCTGCGCGAGTTTCTGACCGGTTCGATCACCAGCGTCTTCTTCACCTTGTGGATCGACGGCCGGGCTCGGTATTTTCACGGTTACTGCGATCTCGCCGATATCACTTCTGGCAGGCACATGCGCGAGGCGATCGTCGAGCGCGAAACCCGACCCGTTCGGGCGATGACGCGACAGGAGCGTCTGGAGCACATCTGGTCGAGCACCCATGACGATTATCGCGGCCGTGCCGGCGAGGGCTGGCCCGCCCCCGACCGGGGCAAGCGCACGATTACCGTCTATGGCGGCCGGCAGGGAACGACTTTGAGGCTCCTCGACGGCCTAACGGACCAGGAGATCAGTGAAAAGCTCCCCGTGCATCTGCGCTATCTGCCCGACGCGGTCGCGGCGTGATGGACGGCGGCAATGTTCAGCTTCTCCCTCACAGATGTCCGCGCCGTCATCACGCGCGGACGGATCGACGCCTTACTCAATGGCGGCTTTCGCAATCCTCATGGCATTGCCCCCGGCAAGAACGAACGGCCAGGCCTTTGGCTGGTCGGCGATGAGGGCGTCTACATCATGTCCAACGGCAAGCTCGCCGAGGATCAGCGTCCGCTCGTGGTCTACGCCCAGGAGTGCGATCCCAAGACCAATTCGGACTGCTGGCATTACAAGCGCCAGCACTTTGGCGGCGATGACGGCGTCGAGTTCCTCGATGCAGCCGAGCTCGTGAAGCCAATCGACGCAGCACCGACCGCGACGCACCTCACGATCGCGATGACCGACAACGCCGTGTCGCTCGCCCTGGTCCGGCGCTGATCCACTGGGCTGACCAGCACCCCCATCCATCGCCCCGCGACCATCGCCTCCCGTCGGACACGATCCGGCGGGAGCGACGGCGCGCGCTCAATCACAGGAGATATTCGTTATGGCGCAGGATCACCGCCTCCATCCCGACCCCTTCACCATCGACCTGTTCAACGACACCGCGCTCTCGTCGACTTTCAGCCTCGGCGTCACGGCCTTCGCCGGCGGCTTCGTAGCCAATGACGACGATGACCCTGAGCCCACGCCGCCTTCGCCAGCGCAGCGTATCACACCGCCCGCTATGCGGCCCTCCGCGCATGGTCGGGGCGTCAATTTCGTCCTCGACGGCGACCGTGGCCTCGCCGTGGGTTGGAAGGATCGCGCTCGCGACAGCATCGCGGCGATCCGGCTCGCCGCAAAGATCGAGGGCGAGGAGCGGCCGGCGACGCGAGACGAGCAGCGCAGGCTGATCCGCTTCACCGGCTTCGGCGCAACGGACCTTGCCAATGGCGTCTTCGTGCGGCCGGGCGAGACGGCGTTCTGGAAAGGCTGGGAGACGATCGGCGGCTCGCTGCAGGACGCCGTCAGTGGCGCCTACTACGCCTCGCTCGCACGCTGCACGCAGTACGCCCATTTCACGCCCGAGTTCATCGTCCGGGCCATCTGGGCCGGGCTACAGCGGCTCGGCTGGCGCGGCGGCCGCGTCCTGGAGCCGGGCATCGGGACCGGGCTGTTCGCGGCACTCATGCCGGAAGCCTTTCGCGATTGCGCGCACGTCACCGGCGTCGAGCTCGATCCGACGACGGCGCGCATCGCCCGGCTGCTGCAGCCGCGCGCTCGCATCCTCACCAGCGATTTCGCCCGAACCGAGCTGCCGGCGAACTTCGACCTCGCCATCGGCAACCCGCCGTTTTCCGATCGCATGGTCCGCTCCGACCGCGCCTATCGTTCAATGGGCTTGCGGCTGCACGACTACTTCATCGCGCGCTCGATCGATCTGTTGAAACCTGGCGGGCTGGCGGCCTTCGTCACCTCGCATGGCACGATGGACAAAGCCGACGCATCCGCGCGCGAGCACATCGCCAATACCGCCGATCTGATCGCCGCCATCCGCCTGCCGGCAGGCAGCTTCCGTGCAGATGCCGGCACGGATGTCGTCGTCGACATCCTGTTCTTCCGGAAGCGGAAACCGGGCGAGCCGAAGGGCGACCCTGCATGGATCGATCTCGAAGAGGTGCAAGCCGCCACAGCCGACGAGGGCGCGATCCGCATCAATCGCTGGTTCGCGCGAAACCCCGGCTCCGCGCTCGGCACGCACGCCCTCACCGCTGGCCCGTTCGGCGAGACCTATACCTGCCTGCCGCACGCCGGCGTCGCGCTCGACGCCGCGTTGGACGCCGCCATCCGTCTCCTGCCAGAAGGCCTTTATGACGGCGAACCGGAGACGGTCGATCCCGAAGACGACGCCGCGCTCGACGCGCATCTTGCGCTTCCGCAGCAGACGCGTATCCGCGAGGGCAGCTACTTCGTCGATACGCGACGCGGGCTGATGCAGCTCATCGACGGCCAGCCGGTCGCGGTGAAGGTTCGAAAAGGTCGAAGCGCTGAGGGCGTGCCGGAAAAGCATGTCCGGATCATCCAAAAATTGATCCCGATCCGCGATGCCGTGCGCGAGGTTCTGGCGGCTCAGGAGCAGGACCGACCCTGGAAGGATGCGCAGGTCAGGTTGCGCATCGCGTGGTCGAGCTTCTTGCGCGACTTTGGTCCGATCAACCACACGACGGTGTCGATCTCGGAAGACGAGGCGACCGGCGAGGTCCGCGAATCTCACCGCCGGCCGAACCTGCAACCCTTTCTCGACGATCCCGATTGCTGGCTCGTCGCTTCGATCGAGGATTACGACCTCGACACCGACACCGCAAAACCCGGTCCGCTATTCAGCGAGCGGGTCATCGCGCCGCCTGCCGCGCCCGTCATCACCTGCGCCACCGATGCGCTTGCCGTCGTCCTGAACGAGCGCGGCCGGGTCGATCTCGACCACATCGCAGAGCTGCTGCATCGGGATGTCGCCGACGTCGTCGCTGAGCTGGGCGACGCGATTTTCCAGAACCCGGCCGACGGCGCCTGGCTGATGGCCGACGCCTATTTGTCGGGACCCGTGCGCGACAAGCTGAAGGTTGCGGAAGCGGCTGCAGCGCTCGACCCCGCTTTCGAGCGCAATGTCCGCGCCCTTGTCGCGGTCCAGCCGGTCGATCTCGGCCCCTCCGACATCACCGCGCGTCTCGGCGCGCCGTGGATCCCAGCGTCCGATGTCGTCGCCTTCGTGAAGGAAACGATGGGCGCCGAGATCACGATCCGCCATATGCCTGAGCTGGCGTCATGGACGGTGGATGCGCGCCAGCTCGGCTGGCTGGCGGCGGGAACGTCCGATTGGGGCTCGGGCCGTCGCCATGCCGGCGAGCTGCTGACCGACGCGCTGAACAGCCGCATCCCGCAAATCTTCGACACGGTGAAGGAGGGCGGCAGCGAGCGACGCGTGCTCAACGTCGTCGATACCGAAGCCGCCAAGGAGAAGCTGCACAAGATCAAGACCGCTTTCCAGAATTGGGTCTGGTCCGATCCCGACCGCACCGACCGGCTGGCGCGGGTCTACAATGACCGCTTCAACAACATCGCGCCGCGCGCCTTTGATGGCTCGCATCTGAATCTGCCAGGCGCGAGCGGCGCTTTCACCCTCTACCCCCATCAGAAGCGCGGCATCTGGCGGATCATCGCCGCCGGCGCGACCTATCTCGCCCACGCGGTGGGTGCCGGAAAGACCATGACCTTTGCTGCCGCCGTGATGGAGCAGCGTCGGCTCGGGCTGATCGCCAAGGCCATGCTGGTCGTGCCCGGCCATTGTCTGGCCCAGGTCGCGCGTGAGTTCCTGGCGCTCTACCCGAACGCCCGCATCCTCGTCGCCGACGAGAGCAATTTTACGAAGGAGAAGCGCCACCGCTTCCTGTCGCGCGCCGCAACCGCGACGTGGGACGCGATCATCATCACACATTCGGCGTTCCGCTTCATCGACGTACCTAGCGCTTTCGAGCAGCAGATGATCCAGGACGAACTCGAACTCTATGAGAGCCTCTTGACGAAGGTCGAGAGCGACGAGCGCGCCTCGCGCAAGCGCCTTGAGCGCCTAAAAGAGGGCTTGAAGGAGCGGCTGGAGGCGCTCTCGACGCGCAAGGACGATCTTCTGACCATCTCGGAGCTCTGCATCGACCAGATCATCGTCGACGAGGCGCAGGAGTTCCGGAAGCTATCGTTCGCCACCAACATGTCGACGCTGAAGGGCGTCGATCCCAACGGCTCGCAGCGCGCCTGGGACCTCTATGTGAAGTCCCGTTTCGTCGAGACGAAGAACCCGGGTAGGGCGCTCGTGCTTGCCTCGGGAACGCCGATCACCAACACGCTCGGCGAGATGTTCTCAGTCCAGCGCCTGATGGACCATGCCGCGCTTCGAGAGCGGGGGCTGCACGAGTTCGACGCCTGGGCCTCGACTTTTGGCGACACCACGACCGAACTCGAGCTGCAGCCATCGGGCAAATACAAGCCGGTCTCGCGCTTCGCCAGCTTCGTCAATGTGCCCGAACTGATCGCGATGTTCCGCTCCTTCGCGGATGTCGTGCTTCCCGACGATTTGCGGCGCTATGTAAAGGTGCCCGCGATCTCGACCGGCCGCCGTCAGATTCTGACCGCCAAACCGACATCGGCCTTCAAATCGTATCAGCGCCTGCTCGACGAACGCATCAAGGCGATCGAGATGCGCGACCGGCCGCCGGAGCCCGGCGACGACATCCTGCTCTCGGTCATCACCGATGGCCGCCATGCCGCGATCGATCTGCGCTTGGTCGATCCCGACAACGACAACGAGGCGGAGAACAAGCTCAACCTCCTGATCGGGAATGCGCTACGCATCTGGCGGGAAACCACCGATGCAACCTATGTCCGAACTGACGGCAAGCCGTATGAGATCGCCGGCGCCGCGCAGATGATCTTCTCCGATCTCGGCACGATCAGCGTCGAGAAGAACCGGGGGTTCTCGGCCTATCGCTGGATCCGCGACGAGTTGGTCCGACGCGGCGTGCCCGCCTCCGAAATCGCCTTCATGCAGGACTTCAAGAAGTCGGAAGCCAAGCAGCGGCTCTTTGGCGATGTCCGCGCCGGCAAGGTGCGCTTTCTGATCGGCTCGTCGGAAACGATGGGGACCGGCGTCAACGCGCAGCTCCGCTTGAAAGCGCTGCATCATCTCGACGTGCCCTGGCTGCCCTCGCAAATCGAACAGCGCGAGGGCAGGATCGTGCGGCAGGGCAACCAGCACGACGAGATCGACATCTTCGCCTACGCTACGCAAGGCTCGCTCGACGCCACCATGTGGCAGAACAACGAGCGGAAGGCGCGCTTCATCGCGGCGGCGCTTTCTGGCGACACCTCGATCCGCCGGTTGGAGGATCTGGGCGGGGGGCAGGCCAATCAGTTCGCCATGGCGAAGGCAATCGCGTCGGGCGATCAGCGGCTGATGCAGAAGGCCGGGCTGGAGGCCGAGATCGCCCGCCTCGAGCGCCTGCGCGCCGCGCATCAGGACGATCAGTTCGCCGTGCGCCGGCAACTTCGCGATGCCGAACGGGATAGCGCAGTCTCGATCCGTCGCATCAGCGAGATCGTACGCGACATTGAGCGCCGCGTTGCGACGGCCGGCGAGGCCTTCGCGATGACCGTGATGGGGAAGGCTTATGTGGAGCGCAAGGACGCCGGTCGCGCCTTGCTCAAAGAGATCCTGACCCTCGTGCAGATGCGGCAGGAGGGCGAAGTGACCGTCGCGACGGTCGGCGGGTTCGACCTGGAGTTCAGCGGCGAGCGCGGCGGGCGCGACGGCTATCGCTATGAGACGATGTTGCTTCGCACCGGCGCTGAGCATGAGATCGATCTGCCGGTCACAGCGACGCCGCTTGGCGCGGTGGCGCGGCTCGAACACGCGCTTGGGGAATTCGAGGGCGAGCGAGAGCGGTATCGTCAGCGTCTCGCGGAGGCCCAGCGCCGGCTGGCGTCGTATCGGTCGCGCGAGGGTGGCGAGTTCGCTTTCGGCGAGGAACTGGCGGAAAAGCGCAAGCAGTTGGTCGAGATCGAGACGGCGCTGGCGAGCGATATAGACCGGTCGGATGCGATGAACGCGGTCGCCGCTTGACCTGAGCGCAGGCCGGAAAGCGGGCGGGAGAAAAATGAACCTTGCTCGCCGATCGGCCATCCCGGCGACACTGACGCTCAACCGCCGCCGTCGCGATCCCGGCCCGTCGTCCCGCGCAGGGCTGGCGCCCCGCTTGTCCGGCCGGGCCGAGATGCTCCGCCGCAGTTGCACCGGCCTGTCCGCTCCGCGGGCTTGAGAGGGGTCTTCGGGAAGAAGACTGAACCGGACAGGTCGGGGCCTTGGTCCGGCATCCTCGAACAGGAGCATTCCCATGCATCTCATGAAAGTCGATCCGCGCGCGCTGAAGGAGAATTCCGATCGCTCGCGTCAGACCAAATCCACCCCCCAGGCCGATGCGCTGCTGCTGGCGACGATCAAGGCGGTCGGGCTCGTCCAGCCGCCGGTGATCGCGCCGGAGACCGATGGCGGCAATGGCTACATCATCGATTCCGGGCATCGCCGGGTGAGGCAGGCGATCGCGGCCGGGCTGGAAGAAATCGACGTGCTCGTCGTCGATGCTGCCAACGACAACGGCGCGATGCGCAGCATGGTCGAGAACATTGCCCGCGAGCCGTTGAACCCGGTCGATCAGTGGCGGGCGGTCGAGCGGCTCGTCGCGCTGGGCTGGACGGAAGAAGCGATCGGCATCGCGCTCGCACTGCCGGTGCGCCAGATCAAAAAGCTCAGGCTGCTGGCGAATGTGCTGCCTGCGATGCTGGACCACATGGCCAAGGGCGACATGCCCAACGAGCAGCAACTGCGCGCGATCGCGGCGGCTAACCTCGACGAACAGCGCGAGGTCTGGAAGGCGCAGAAGCCCAAGAAGGGCGATCCGCAGGTATCCTGGTGGAGCGTGGCGAACGCTCTGTCGAAGAAGCGCATGTACGCGCGCGACGCGAGTTTTGGTGACGATCTGGCCCAGGCCTATGGCATTTCGTGGGTCGAGGATCTGTTCGCGCCGGCCGACGAGGACAGCCGCTACACCACCAATGTGGAAGGGTTCCTCGGCGCTCAGCAGGAATGGATGACCACCCACCTGCCCAAGCGCGGCGTCATCACCGACGTCAACAATTATGGCCAGGTCGTGCTGCCGCCCAAGTCTGAACGCGTTCACGGCAAGCCGGGCAAAGGCGACCGGACCGCGATGTATCTCGATCGCGACGGCAAGGTGCAGAGCGTGAACTTTCGGCTGCCGGAGCCGAAGAAGAGCAAGGGCGCGGACGAGGCGGAGGATGACGACGCCATTGTCATGCCGAAGCCCCGGCCGGACGTGACCCGCAAGGGTGTCGAGATGATCGGCGACCTGCGCACCGATGCGCTGCACGAGGCGCTGGCCCGAGCGCCGATCGAGGACGACACGCTGATGGCGCTGCTCGTGCTTGCGCTCGCCGGTCGCAATATCTCGATCCAGTCGGGGGCGTCCAGCGATGTGTACGGGTTCGCCCGGATGGAGCGCCATGCCGTGCAACTGGTCGATGACGACGGCAAGCTCGCCTTCGACCGGGACACGTTGCGCGTCGCGGCCCGGTCCGCCCTGATCGACGTCCTCTCCGCCCGCGAGAACCGGACGAAAAGCGGCATCGTCGCCCGCCTCGCCGGCGACGCGATCGGGGCGGACGGATTCCTGCCCACGATGGGCACGGAAGTGTTCCTGTCGTGCCTGTCGCGCCAGGCGCTGGAGCGCTCCTGCAAGGATACGCCGGTCCTGCCCCGCGCCCGGGTGAAAGATACGCGCGCCGCGCTCGTCGAGCATTTCAAGGAGCAGCGCTTCGTCCATCCGTCGGCGGCGTTCGCGCCTGCGGCGGCCGAGGTCGCGAGTTGGCGCTGGAAGAGCGCGGTCGTCGCGGATGAGGACGCCGACGTCACGGCGGACGATGCCGATATCGGGTCCGGCGATGCCGCTCCACTCGACGACGTTGATCCCGACACGATCGACGAGGCCTACCGCGTCGCTGCGGAATAGCCCCGACCTCCTTAGTCACGTCCGATCGACCTCCCGCCGCCAGCCTCGTGCCGGCGGCGGTTTCGTTTTCACGCAACGCCATCACGGAGGACGAACATGTCCGCGCACGCCATCTTCGACAATGCACCCACCGGCTCGATCATCGCCTGGTCCGACGGCATGCCGCGGCCGCCCGAACGCTTCACCAGGAAGCTCGCGGCCTGGCTGACCAGCAATGGCACGGGCCGCCTGATCCGAAAGCAGCCTGGTAGGAGCATGGGCAATCTCAGCCTGTCGGCCAGCTTCACTCTGCATGAAGCCGATTTCGGCGCTGGCGGCGCGGTCGCCATCCGGGTCCATCGCACCTTCTCGCTCGACTCCTCGCTGCAATTCAGCGTTGTCGAGCGACCGGCGATCGGGTCGGTCTGCGTCTTCGATCGTGCCGGCGAGGATGCCGAACTCGTCCATCTCGCGCCGCATCGGCGGGCTGCGGAGGAATGGCTCTCCCGTCATGGCTATCCACGCGCGGTGATCGAAGAGGTCACGGCCGACGAGGTCGGCGCCGCTATCGTCGAGGGGAGGGCGGCATGAACGTCGCCTTCGATTGCGACACCGCGACCAATGCGGCTCCTGCAAATTCAGAGGTCGAGTTCGGGCGATCGGCTGACGGTTTCTTGGTCGCCCGCGTCGGCGACAGTGCCTTCACCATGCTGCCGGCGCGGGACGGGCGGCATTATCTCGCGACGGGCTGGCGGTTCGCGCGGCCACTCGTGGAATGGCGTCGGTCCGACTTCTACAGCCATTCCGGCAGCCTGGAGAACGAAGCCGTGTTCCGCGCCAAGGTTCTGGAGCATGCTGAACATCTTCGCGAGAAGAGGGCTCTCGGTCGCCGTGAGGTCCATAGCCGGGCGCAGACGCCATGGGGCGTCTCGCACGGCGCGACTGTCTATGCCGAGGGCGTAGAATCACACTCGACCGCCGGGCATGGCGGCTTCAAGCTTTCGGCCGAGCGGAACAGCAGCGTCCATCCCCTGCTATGCTCTACAGACGGTTGGTACGAAGAGGACTGCGCCTGGGCGATCGTCGCCATCACCTTCCCCGACCTTTTTACCCGCTTCGAGCGGCGCTGCGCCGAGCGCTCGGTCAAAAATAGCTGGCCCGACGCATGGGAGACGATCTTCGGCGTCGTGCTCGCGCCGGGGGAATCCCATGAGAAGGACCGGCGGGCTTTTCATGAGCTTCATGCCGAGAACTGGATCGTGGTTTCGGCGATCGCGTCCGAGCATCAGAAGGGGTCTGTCGAGTGTGTCGCCACGCCTGGCGGGCGGCGCGGCGCGGGGACCGAAGAGCGCCGCTTTCTCGTTCCAGTGGACGAGTATGCGGTCGGCCGGTTCGGTTTCGTCATCGATCCGAACCGTCATGCTGTCTATGGCGGTCCTTCCAGCTTCCTCGGGTGGCAGCGCGGAGCGTAACGGTCATGATGGCGCCCGAGACGTTGGCGCAGCTCTCGCGTATGGAGGAGGCGCGCCGGCAGGTCCAACGCCAGCTCGAGCTGATCGACCGGCAGATCATGCGGCGCGTGACCGCGCTGGTCCCGCAGCAGCGGAGACGCCATGGCGATTGGCGAGGAAAATCGTCCGACATGTGCATGGTGCTGGAACGCTACCGCTCGACACTTGCTGCCCTGACGGCCGAGCGTCAGCCGGAGATCGACGCGCTGTCACGCAAACTCGCGCGGCAGGACCGGGCCATTGCTGCCCATCACGAGCGCCGACAGATTGCGCTTTCGCGCGCGGCGTGACCGGTGATGCGGGGGGCGGGCGTTGCAGGTCCGTCAGCTCCGAGGCAATCGGCGGCGCATGGCTGCGAGGCCTTAAATGTCCGTTTCGGGTGCGTCACTGAGGCAAGGCGGGGCTGGCCCTCGTCCTCTCGGGTTTGCTGCGGTCTGAACCGTCGGCCAGGCGCTTCAAGGCCGCGTGCCGCGCCGCGTGGCGGCCGGCCTTCGCCGATCTCGCAGACAAGGCGCAGCGTCCTTCGCGAGGGCTTACGCCCTGCTTGGCCGCAAGCCTCATCGGCTCGCCTGGCAAAGGCCGGGCCTGTGAAGCGCCAGGGCTTTCGACGGTTCGGGTCGACCGCACCCGAGGGAACGACGGCCAAGCGCCGATCCGGCTCCGTGGGCGCAACCGAAGAAAGGACTTTTGCATGGCCAAGACTGCACATTCACCCCGACCGTCCGCCCGCGTCGTGCCGCTCCGCAAGAGCACGACCATCGAAATGACCCGGCTTGCCTGCCCCGACACGCAGCAGGCGATCCTGATCTCCGAGAGCTTTGGGCTCCCGGTCCTCGACGGCGAGGGCATCCGCGACTTGCACGAGCGACTGATCGTCGAGACGGCCGCCAGCCTACAGGAAGGGCTTGGCGAGCGGGCGATGCAGATCCACCTGCAACGCATCGTCGGCGCCTATGTCGGCTCTGCCCATGGCGCCGGACAGTTCTATTCCCGGGCGGTCACCGAGGCGCGCGACGCCACCGCGAAATCGGCTTGCGACGCTCGCGACGAGGATGTCGATGGCCCGGTCGGCTTCGACGGCCCCGCCCAGCGCAAGCGAGAATTCGCGGCCGATATGGGTGTCCAGGCCCACGCGCTGCTGATGGCGGCCGAGGGCGCTGTCACGGCCTACGAGCAGGTCATCGGCGAACGGTGGAAGCCCTTCGAGCGAGCCGCTGAGACGACCGGTCCATCGGTCGATCGCAAGGCGGCGTCGGTTCAGATGGCCGCCTTCGGCTGAGCCAGCGCGAGCGGGGCGCAAAGCCCCGCTCGTCATCTCCCAGCCTGGCGCCAGCCTGGCGAAATGAAAAGAAGCGGGTGGCGGCAATCCTTCGATCGCGACCCGTCCCGGCCTACGTTCTTGGCCGGGACGGCATCGGCTGCAACGGCTTTGCCGTCTTCCACTTCGTTCCAGCCCTTCGGGTGCAGCCATCGCCTGGGCTCCCGGCTTTTTCGACCTCCGTGACGGGGTCGCGATCGGCGCGACCTCCACGATGGAGGTTCGATCATGAGCAGGTCAGAAGAAAAGCCGCGCGCGGACATCTATGCGCGGATCACCGACAGGATCGTCGCCGATCTGGAGAAAGGCGTGCGTCCGTGGATGCAGCCATGGCGTTCCGGTAACGGCCGCGGAGGCGTGACGCGTCCGCTGCGGCATAACGGCCTGCCCTATAGCGGGATGAACGTGCTCCTGCTCTGGTCTGAAGCGGCAGCGCGCGGATACGCCTCGCCGATCTGGATGACGTTCAAGCAAGCGCTCGAACTCGGCGGCGGTGTGCGCAAGGGTGAGACCGGCTCCACGGTTGTCTTCGCCAGCCGCTTCAAGAAGACCGAAACCGATGCCTCGGGCGACGCTGTCGATCGCGAAATCCCGTTCCTCAAATCCTACACTGTCTTCAACGCCGAGCAGATCGACGGCTTGCCCGCCAACGATCGCAACAAATCCGAACCGGATTGCGATCCGATCGAGCGGATCGAGCAGGCCGATCGCTTCTTCGCCCAGACCGGCGCAGTCATCCGAGAGGGCGGCGACCGCGCCTACTACTCCCCGGCGACGGATCATATTCAGATGCCGCCTTTCGCGACGTTTCGCGATGGGGCTTCCTATGTCGCGACGCTGAGCCATGAGGCGACGCACTGGACGGCTGCAGCGCATCGCGCGAACCGCGATCTCAGCCGCTACGGCAAGGATCGGAGCGAGCGGGCGCGCGAGGAGTTGATCGCGGAACTCGGAAGCTGCTTCCTCTGCGCCGATCTCGGCATCGTACCGGAACTGGTGCCGCGTCCAGATCACGCCAGCTATCTCGCGTCATGGCTCGAGGTTCTGTCCAGCGACAAGCGCTTCATCTTCGCGGCCGCGGCGCATGCACAGCGGGCCGTCGCTTATCTTCACGAGCTCCAGCCGTAGACAGGCTCTATCGCGTAGGCTGCGTGAATGGTCGAGCTCGATGATGCCGGATGCAGTTCGGATCAGTCAAGGGCGCTACCACCATTCGTTCCCCGGCTGTTTTCATGGGCGTTTCCGTCCACTGCGTCCTCGTTGGGCATGTCTGACCGGAGGCCGTCGTCGCTGGCGCGCCGTCTCGCTCTTACACCTGCAACGGCCATCCGCGACTTTCTTCCCCTGGGCCCTGCGGTCCCATTCCTCGCGGTACAAGAAAGCCGCTCCTAGCCGTCCTCCACTGCGTTGCGGCCCCTTCAGGATGCAGGTCGAGCGCCTCCGGTCTTTCGACTGCCATCGAGGCCGCGATGGGCGATAGCCTCGACCAACCAGAAGGAATTACGACATGGCGATCATCGGCAGCTTCACCTCGAACGGCGACGGCTTCAACGGCACGATCAAGACCCTCAACCTCAACGTCAAAGCCAAGTTGGTGCGCCCGGAGCGGTCATCCGAGAAGGGCCCGGCCTTCCGCATCCTCGCGGGCGCTGTGGAGTTCGGCGCGGCCTGGCAGAAGACCTCGGATGAGGGGCGCGACTATCTCTCGGTCAAGCTCGACGATCCCAGCTTCCCCGCCCCGATCTACGCCAACCTGATCCAGGTCGAAGGCACGGAAGGCCTCCAGCTCATCTGGTCCCGTCCGACCCGCAGCTGAGCCCCAGTCCAAGATGGTCCCGCCGCGAGGCGGGGCCAATCTTCCCGCCCCACAGGCGCGCCGGAGAAAATGGCTTCACCCTTCCACCTCGTCGGTCCGCTTGTTGGTGCAAACCACAGTCGACCCGCTGAAGCGATCGGCAGGCGCTTTGTGGTCCAAACCACATCTCGGCATTTGTTGGTTCAAACCATACCTCGACCTTCGCGCGATCTGCTCGGTGTCAGCCGCCCTGGTGCTTCCCGCGTGAACTGGAGGGGCTCCCTGGTCGTGCCATGGTACGGCCGGCGGAGTCCGCCTCAAGGACGCGCGGTGCCCCCAAAATGCTTCGCATTTCGGCTCCCCCACGCGCCGCCTCCGGCGGTCGGCTTCGCCGATCCTTGACCCGGTCTCCACCGACACGTGGCGCGCCTTCGTCCATTCGAGACGAAGGAGGTTCTCATGACCATGCCGATCGATCAGCAGATTGCCGAACTCAAGGCCGAACTGAACAATGCCTGCCTGACACCGCGCGAGCGGCGCGAAGCGCAGCGCGAGCTTGAATTCCTGACCGAGCAAGACCGCAGCGATGCGGAGACGGGGTACTTCGCGGATGTCGAGCGTTGGGCCGCGGTCCACGCCGCCGAGCTTGCCGCACTGCCATTCTGAGCATCACGATCCGACAGGGCTGGTCTGACGCCGCGCGCGTCGGGCCGGCTTTTCGCATGTCGCCTTGGCCTGCGCTTGCTCTGCTGCGCGCAGGCCAGGCGTCTATGGCCTTTTACCGGTGTGGTTTAAACCACGCCGTCACGTCATCGCCGCGATCTGCGGCCAGAACACGCTCCGATTGAATTCGTCGGGGCCGTGTCGCGTTCGCCATGAAGACCATCGTGATCAACAACCAGAAGGGCGGCGTCGGCAAGACGACGCTTGCCGTGCATCTCGCCTGGCACCTCGCCGAAACCGGCGGCCGCGTGTTGCTGATAGACGCGGATGCCCAGGGCAACGCCACCGATAAGATGAAGCGCCATCGTGGCACAGTGACCGCCGCCGAGCTATTTCGACAGGGCAGGGCGCCAGTCACTGGTGGCGCAGACGGGATCACGCTTGCGGCGTCGGACAGCTCGCTCACCGATGTCGATCGCGGCGACGCGGCCGGCATCAACCAGTTCCGCGACAATCTCCGCTCGGTGAGCGCGGTGTTCGATGTCTGCGTCATCGACACGCCGCCCTCGCTGGGCTTGCGCAGCGTGGCCGCGCTGGTTGCAGCGAGCCATGTGCTGTCGCCGATCTATTTAGAGGATTACTCGGTCAAGGGCGTGAAGGGCCTGCTGCAGACGGTGATCGGCGTGCAGAAGCGCTATGGCCGGTCCGACATGAAGTTTCTCGGACTGCTGCCGTCGAACTTCAACACGAAGTCGCCGCGTCAGCGAGCGCATCTTGACCAGCTCTTGCGCGAGGCCGGCAAGTACGTTTTTCCAGGCCACATCGTTGCTCGTGACGGCTATGCCGAGGCGGTCGCGGAGGGCGTGCCTGTGTGGAAGCTGAAGAAGCGCTCGGCACAGGAGGCCGGCCGCGAGATCCGTGTCGTGCTGTCGCGCATCGTCGAGCAGATGGGCTGATCGCATGGCGCTTGATCTGAGCTTCAAGGACCTGGCGGATGTCGCCGCGGATGGAGGGTCGGATGGCCGGCCGCTCAAGGTGGCTCTGGATCTGCTTGATGAGGATCCCGATCAACCGCGGCGCGAGTTTCCGGAGGACGAACTTGAGCAGCTTGCTGCGTCGATCCGGATCGACGGCATTCTCCAGCCGATCGTGGTCAGGCACTCAGAGCAGGCCGGGCGCTTCGTCATCGTCATGGGCGCGCGGCGCTACCGTGCGGCGAAGCTCGCCGAGCTGGTAGAGGCGCCCGTCTTCGTTCAGGACGGCGCTGAGGCTAACCCTTACGCACAGATGGTGGAGAACATTCAGCGCGATGATCTCAAGCCCAGCGAGATCGCTCGCTTCATCACAGCTCGGCTTGAGGCCGGCGAGAAGCAGACTGAGGTCGCGAGGCGTCTCGGCAAACCGCGTGACTGGGTTTCCCGCTATGGCGCGGTCCAGAAGATGCCGCCCTTCCTGCAGGAGATGCTGGCAACGAGTTCGATCCGTGCGGTCTACGAGCTCTACCAGGCGTGGCGGCAGCAGCCATCTGACGTGGAACGAGCCGTCAAGGAGCGCGATGCCTTCAGTGACGCGCAGGCTCGAGTGTTTGCGTCCGCTGTCCGGTCGCCCGTCGAACCAGCGGCAGCGCACGACACAGCAGCAGGGAATGGGGCCAAAGATGCCCGAGCGCCGGAGAAAGATCGCGCATCGGTTCGCGAGAAACCATCCTCAAGTCCAGCCACAGCGCCGACCGTCCCGGGCACAAAGGGCACTGCCATCGTGCGTGTTCGCATCGGCAAGCGCGTCGGCCAGTTAGTTCTCGACGCAAAGCCGGATGCCGAACAGGGGAGCGCTCGCGTCGCCTTCGATGATGGCAGCAGCGAAGACGTGCCTGTTCGCGAGCTTCGGATCGACGCCGTCCTGGTTGGCTGATCAGCGAAGGTTTGCCCACTGTCAGTTCTCAGGTGTGGTTTGAACCACACCTTTTTCACCGTCCCTTTTCGATGGCCCGGACCCGCTACGTGGTGGTTCGCTGTGGGCAGTTCCCATACGGCAGCAATTCCGTCTTCTCGAATCGTTAACCAAGGTGGGTGCTTGAAAGCTTTTGGGTTCCTTTCTAGTGCAGGATAGGCTTGCCGCCAGCGATTTATTACGCCAGATTGGCGTGTCGACGCGCTTCGCCGCGTCGATGGTTCTCGTCACTGCCGAGAGGAAGCCTAGATGCCGACGCTGACGTTGCGGGTTTCGGATGAGCTGGCGCTTCAGTTCGCGGCTCTGGCGGCGACTGAAGGCGGCAAGTCGGCACTCATTCGCCGGTTGCTTGAGAGCGCCGTCGGCGCGCCGGAATCGAAGCGCGCGCCGGTCGCGGTTGGCGCGCCGCAGAAGGTGACGGTGCGCTTCCGAGAAAGCGAACTGCGTCAGCTCGGCGAAATGGCGACGGCGCGTGGGATGACACGGACGCAGTGGATCACGTCGCTGGTGCGGTCACGTCTCGGCGCACCGGCGCAGCAGTCGGATGGCGAGCGCGAGGAATTGCGGACGATCGCGCGTGAGCTCAATCGGATCGGTGGCAACATCAACCAGATCGCGCGGGCTGCGAACACCGGCGACAGTGCGAAAGCAGGCGGCTTGAGGTCCGGACTTGATGACGCCCGGGTAGCGCTTGAAGCGCTTCAGGGTGAATTGAAAGGCGTGTTGGATCGAACCAGCACCTATTGGGAAGGGCGGTGATGAGCGGGAAGAGCGCCCAGGAGTTTCTCGATGACTTGCCGCCGATCTCCTATGTCTGGCGGACACCGGTGCGCCGGCCGCGCGTGTCGGAAGCCGACATTCCCGATCCAGTCGCGCCGCAGCGCGTCACGCCGGCGATGCGGGCGCGGCTCGAACGGATCGTCGGGCGTGCGCCGGAGGTCATGGTCAAGATCACCGGGCGCACCAAGGACGCCGGGCATCTCAAATCTCATCTGGAATACATCATGCGCAACGGTGAACTGACGGCGGAGACCGAGCAGGGATCGCTCATGCAGGGCCGGGAGGGGCTCAAGGACCTGCAGTCGCGCTGGACCGAAGATACGGTGCTCGACGACAAGCGTCGCCGAGATGGCACGGTCTCGGTCAACATCATCATGTCGATGCCGCCGGGCACCGATCCGACCGCGGTGAAGGATGCGGTGAGGGCGTTCGCGGTCGAGACCTTTGGAGCAAACCACGACTACGTCTTCGTCCAGCACCTCGACGACAAGCATCCGCATGTGCATCTGACCGTCCGCTCGCAGGGCTATGACGGTAAGCGCCTGAATCCGCGAAAGGCTGATCTGGCCACCTGGCGGGAGCGGTTCGCCAGCGAGCTTCGGACACGTGGCGTCGCGGCCGAGGCGACGCCGCGGCGGACGAGAGGAAAGGTGCGCAAGCACGACAAGGGGACGGTAGTGGCGCTGCGGCGTCGCGGCGTCGTTCCCGAGACGGACAAGGGTGCGCGGGCAGACGTCGTGCGGACTGCGACGGCCGGCGTGTCGGGCCCACGACCTTGGGAAGCGAAGGCTCGCGAGCGCCAGGCTAAGATCCGGGCTCAGTACCTGGTTCATGCCAAAGAACTCGAGAGAACCGGGAAGGGGAGCGATCGGGCTCTGGCGAAGAAGGTGCGGGAGTTCATTGCCAAGATGCCCGATCCGGAAACGCGGCGAGAGCAGCTGATGCGGGAATTGGGCTTGTCTGCACAGAGGGCTCGAACCGGTCGCGACGCGTCAACCGTTCTCAAAAGAGGCCAGAGCGCCGAGAAAAACAGATAGCGTTCGTTTGAACACGGTATTGCAGCGCCAAGCGCGACTTGGGGTCACTCCAGCCAGCGCAAGCGCCAATTTGCCGTAGCTCGATAAGCGATTCTGAGCCCTGATTCTGCATCCAACGACGCGGCAGGCAACCTTTACCGAAGACGGCCTCGCCATCCTTGCCGCATGCGAAGCAGGTTGTTTTCGCAGCAGAAGTCGCCCGAGCCTTGCTCAGCGATATCCCGATCTCGCTATCTATCCGCGCGTCTCCGAGATCATTGTCGATCTCGTCGAGGCACCCTTTGATATAGCGGTTGTCCGGATCAAATATCTTTCACTTAGAATATGAACTGCGCCCAGCCGGCGACGAAATCGCCCGAGCGCGCTCCGGCCTGCTTCAGCCGCTCGCCGGGCGTGTAGTGGACATAGGTCCCGCCGATCGTCAGGTGCTCCGTCGCGCTCCACTCGAACGCCGCGCTGGTCTGCTGACCGATGAAGCGGCCGGTTCCGCCGGCAGTGCCCCGGACCGGACCGAGCGGCGGCGCATAGAAGGCATCGGCCTCGGCCTGTTTCCAGAGCGGATTCCAACCGAGCGTGACGCTGAGTTTGGGTGAGAGCGCCAGGGTCAGGTTCGGTTGGATGTCGATCAGGTTGGCCGGCGCGGCCAGATTGGCCTCGGAGAAATAGGGCAGCTTTGGAAAGAGCGGATTGAATGTGCCGAGCCGGTTGTCGCCCAGGTTCCGGTCGCCGCTGATGGCGTCGGCGTTCAGTCCGAGGCGCGGCGAGAAGGGCAGGTCGGCGAAGCTGTAGCCGAGGTTTCCCGAGACGGTCCAGGCACGGATATCGGCGGTGCCGAAGCTGCCGAACTGGAAGGCCGCTTCGATATTCCAGTCGAAACCGCTGCGCTTGCCGAAAAGACGGGTGCCGAACGTGTGCCGGCGCTCGGTCGATGTGCCCTGGGCGAAGCGGGCGTCGTCGCGCTCCAGGCCGAGATAGTAGAGATCGACCTTGAGGCCGGGCATGGAGGGGATCGCCGCTGTCGCATAGGCGCCCCAGAACAATTGAGCCCGGTCGTTGCTGTCGTTGAAGACCCCGAGTTGCGGCGCGACCGGGCGGACGAGGAACGCGTCAATCCGCCGATCGTCGGCCCCGACCCATGCTGCACGAACACCGTCGAAGGCGCGGCGGATATTCGGGCTCTCGCGTACCGAGACGAGCCGCGATGAGCCGAAGCTCATTTCCTGGCGGCCGCCCCGCAGCATGATCTCGCCGCCAGCGGCCGGGAGCGACAGTTCGCCGAAGGCCTGCAAGATGTCCACCTGATCCTTCTGCGTCGGCGGCGGCTTGCCGGCCCAGCCCGGTGCGAGACCGCTGGCCAGTTCAACGAAGGCCCTGGCGTTGGGGCCGAGATGGAGGTCCGCGAACAGGAAGGAGCGCAGCAACGTATAGTCATTGCGGCGCGGCGAACCGAGGCCGAAAACCGGATCGCGCGAGGATTCATAGCGCGCCCTGAACTCGCCGCCGAGGGTCAAGTTCACCGAGCCGTAGCCGTTCAGCGGAATCCATTTGACCGGGTCGAACGGGTCGGTCCGCAAGGCTTGGTCACGCAGGGGCGACCAGTCCTCGTTGAAGCGGTGGCTTTCATAGGCAGGGCGAACAGCGGTGGTCTGTGCGAGGGCGGGCGACCCAGCCAGGTCGAGCGTCGCGATCAGTATCGTGCCGACGATACTCCGGAGCAGGCAAGACAGCCTGAGTGCTGCCTGCCCGCATCTCATGCGTCGTGACCGAGCGCGCTGGTCTCGCGGCCATCTCGATGAGCCGGCAGGCCAAGCAGATGCGTGACGATTGGCGGCACGGGCCCGGTATGGAAACGGACCACCTCGGCCTGGAGGTCTGCATCGGCCTGCGAGACGCGCTTGTGCTGCCGCAGATGCTCGGCCCAGGACTCGACCATGAACCACTCCACGATGCGTTCGGGAGACGCCGCATCCTCGCTGACGCCCCAGGCGAAGGCGCCGTCGCGCCGCCGTTCGGGCGCCAGCCGGGAGATGGCTGCCATAAAGGCTGCGCGATTTTCGCGGGCGATGCGGTATTCGATCGTGATCGTCACCGGGCCGCGATCATGCTCGACCGGCTCGGCGATGGCGGGCTCGGGCCAGTGCGACGAGGGTGTCAGGTCGGCTTCGCCTTCCGGCAGCGGCAGGCGCAACGCTGCAAAGGCGACGACGACCAGCGCCAAAGCCGCCGCGAGCAACGCGCCCTGAAGTCCTATCGCTTCCGCAATCAGGCCCCAGAGGAGGCTGCCGGCAGCCGAGGCGCCGTTGAACACCGTCAGGTAGATCGCCAGACCCCGGCCGCGCACCCAGTTCGGCAGGATCGCCTGGATCGTGCCGTTGAACGTGGTCAGGGCCGCAATCCAGGCGCTGCCGAGGATGAGCAGCAGGATGACCGCGAGCCACTGCGGCGGCGCGGCCGCAAGCGCCGCGGTGATTGCAGCGGTGACGAGCGCGGCGCCGAGCATCAGGCGATCGACCCCGATGCGCGCCCGGAAGCGCGGCAGCACGATCGCGCCGATAATCGCCCCGGCGCCGACCGCGCCGAGCAGAAGGCCGTAGAATCCGGCGCCGCCTTCGAGCAGCCGGCGCGCCACAAGCGGAAGCAGCGCCCAGATCGCGCTGGCGCAGATGAAGAAGAGCGTCGCGCGCAGCAGCACCCGGTGCAGCTCGCGGCTGGCGCGGGCATAGCGCAGCCCAGCCCGAAAGGCGCCACCGAAATGTTCGCGCAGCTCGTCATCGGCTCCGGCGGGACGCCGCCACCAGAGCAGGGCAGCGATGACAAGGACGTAGCTGAGTACATCCGCGCCGTAGGTCGCGGCCGCTCCGAAGGTGACGAGCAGGACCCCGCCGAGCGCCGGGCCGATCGAGCGGGCGATGTTGAAGCCAAGTGAATTGAGCGCGATCGCGTTGCGCAAGTCGGTTTTCGGCACGAGCTCGGGCACGATCGACTGCCAGGTCGGCCCCATCAGCGCTGCGCCGACGCCGCCAAGGAAAGTCAGCCCGACCAGGATCTCGACGGTCAGACTGTTGGTGAGCGCCAGCGCCAGCAGGGACGCGCTGACTAGACCGAGCAGAATCTGGACGCCGATCAGAAGCTTGCGACGGTCGACGATGTCGGAGAGCACGCCGGCGGGAATTGCCAGCAGGAAGATCGGCAGGGTGCCGGCGACCTGAATCATCGCCACGGCCGAAGGCGACCCGGACAAATCCGTCACCAGCCAGGCGCTGGCGACATCGCGCATGAAGGTCCCGATATTGCCGAGAATCGTCGCCGCCCAGAGCACGGCAAAGACCGGCTGCCGCAAAGGCGAGAATGCCGATGACGGGCTCGGCGCTTTGGGGGCCGTATGAGGCGCTTCGGTCATCGGGCTCGGGCGCCTCTGCTGGAGCGGGCGGCTAGGATCGCCAACAGGGTGAGGCCGCCGATGATCGAGACATGCTCGAAGAAGATGTTCTGGTGCAGGAAGCGCTCCGTCGCCGGTTTCAACCAGAAGGCATGGGCGAGAAGCGTCGCGACGGCAGTGAAGCCGGCGAGCGCCGCAGCGCCGATCCAGGCATGGCGCGCACCAGCGATCAGCAGGGCCGAGCCGCCGAGCTGGGTCAAAATGACCAAGGCGGCGAGGAGCGCCGCCGGCTCTAACCCGGTCACGCCGCGCACCTCGGCCGTCGCGCCGCCGAAATCAGCGAGCTTGGCGACGCCGCTCAGCAGAAAGGGCAGAGCGACCGCGATCCGAGCGAGCAGGGCCAGCCAGGACTGGCCGAGCACATGTTCGGCGGCAGATTGGACAGCAGAGAGCGGTGAAGCTGACATAATGCAAAGCCTTCGCGTGAGGTGCTGCTCAGAAGGCCCAGCACGAGCAGCCGAGCGCTCCCCAGAACGCACCCTCGTCGCGGGCCGGCGTCGCCGCGGCCAGCGCGGCCGCATGAGCATGGCCATGAACGCTGCAGGCGCTGGCGCAGCCGCACGACGCCGCGAAGGCGTATTTGCGGTCGTCCAGCGCAGCGCGCTTCTGGTAGCCGCCGAAGCTCCTGACCGGCGACCAGTCCGGCATGGCCGGCGGCAGCGGCGGCGCCATGCCAGCATAATCGCCCGTGCCATGGACCGCCTTGCCGCCGAGCAGGGTCAGCACGCTCTCGATGTCCTGAATCTCGTCTTCCGGCACAGACATGTAGTCGCGGTCGAGCACGACGAGATCGGCGAGCTGGCCGGCTTTGATCTGGCCCTTCTTGCCTTCCTCGGTCGAGAACCAGGTATTGGCCTGCGTCCAGAGCCGGAGCGCGCTCTCGCGATCGAGCAGGTTGCGCTGCGGATAGAGCTTGAGGCCGCCCAGCGTCTTGCCGGTGACGAGCCAGGCCAGCGAGACCCAGGGGTTGTAGCTGGCGACGCGGGTCGCATCGGTGCCGGCGCCGACCGGCACGCCGGCCTCCAGCATGCGCGCGATCGGCGGGGTGCGCTCGGCCGCCTTGGCGCCGTAGCGTTCGACGAAATCCTCGCCCTGGAACATCATCCGGTGTTGCACGGCGATGCCGCCGCCGAGCGCGGCGATGCGGTCGATATTGCGATCGGTGATCGTCTCGCAATGGTCGAAGAACCAGTGCAGGCCCTGCAGCGGCACGTCGCGGTTGACCTTCTCGAAGACGTCGAGCGCCCGCGTGATCGTCTCGTTATAGGTGGCGTGCATCCGCCAGGGCCAGCGGTTCTCCGCCAGCAGCCGGACCACGGGCTCGAGATCACCCTCCATCGACGGCGGCATCTCCGGCCGCTCGACCCGGAAATCCTCGAAGTCGGCGGCGGAATAGACCAGCATCTCGCCGGCGCCGTTATGGCGGTAGAGATCGTCGCCCTGGCCGGGCTTGACTTGCCTGGCCCAGCCGGCGAAGTCGGCCAACTCCTCTTTCGGCTTCTGCGTGAAGAGGTTGTAGGCGATCCGCAAGGTAAGCTGCCCTTCGGCGTGCAGCTTCTCGATGATCGCGTAGTCGTCAGGATAGTTCTGGAAACCTCCGCCGGCGTCGATGACCGTGGTCACGCCGAGCCGGTTCATCTCGCGCATGAAGTGACGCGTGGAGTTGAGCTGATATTCGGGCGGCAGCTTGGGCCCCTTGGCCAGGGTCGAATAGAGGATCGTCGCGTTGGGCTTGGCCAGCAGCAGGCCGGTCGGGTTGCCGGCATTGTCGCGCTGGATTTCGCCGCCCGGAGGATTTGGCGTGTCCTTGGTGTAGCCAGCTGCGCGCAGGGCGGCTCCATTGAGCAGAGCGCGATCGTAAAGGTGCAGGATGAAGACCGGCGTGTCCGGCGCGATCGCATTGATCTCGGCCAGCGTCGGCAGGCGCTTCTCGGCGAACTGGTGTTCGGTGAAGCCGCCGACGACGCGGACCCATTGTGGCGGCGGCGTGACAGTGACCTGCTTCTTCAGCATCTCCATCGCCTGGGCGAGCGAGCGCACCCCGTCCCAGCGCAGCTCCATATTGTAGTTCAGCCCGCCGCGGATGATGTGCATGTGGCTGTCGATCAATCCCGGCACCGCGCGGCGGCCGCCGAGATCGACCACCTGCGTCGTCGGACCGGCAAGCGCCCGCATCTCCGGCTCGGAACCGGCCCCGATGAAGCGCCCTCCCGCGATGGCGACGGCCTGCGGGTTTGGGTTGGTCTGGTCGAGCGTGGTGAAGCGGCCGTTCACTAGGATGAGGTCTGCGATCATGGCACTCGCTCCTGGACCGGACGTCTGGGCGGCGGTCGATCCGCTGAAAAGGGCCGACAATGCGCCCGCTGCGCCACCAAGCGCCGTCTGTCTGCGTGTCGGGTTCATGATGGCGTGCCTCCGGTCTCGCTCGTGCGATCTTTGAGCCCGGTGCGAGCGGGCAAGGCCCCGAAGACATGCTCGCCGCATTCGCTCGCGAGCCAGCCGAGACTGAGCTTTTCGCCGGCCATCATGCGCTTTGCGACGGGCACGATTTGCTCCCCGGCAAGAATGCCGAGCAGTCCGATCAGCGCCACGATCGGTGGCGCTGGCGAGCGGATGTTGAGCAGGCTGTAGATCACGCCGACCAGCAGGCCTGCACCGAGCGCCATCAGGTAGAGCTTCATTCCGCTCTCCAGTCTTCGCGGTCGTGGTTTTTCCAAATCGGCCCCTGCCGATCAGCTTTCGATAAAGGCCAGGATGTCTGCGTTCATCAGATCGGCGTGGGTGGACAGCATGCCGTGCGAGAGGTCCGGATAGGTCTTGAGCGTGCCGTTCTTCAGCAGCTTGACCGAGAGGTGGGCCGAAGCTTCGATCGGGACGATCTGATCGTCCTCCCCGTGCATCACCAGGGTCGGCACGGTGATGGCCCTTAGGTCGTCGCTCTGGTCGGTCTCGGAAAAGGCCTTGATGCCGTCGTAATGCGCCTTGGCGCCGCCGCTCATGCCCTGGCGCCACCAGTTCTGGATCGCCCCTTGGGAGACCGCCGCGCCCGGCCGGTTGAAGCCGTAGAAGGGGCCGGTCGGCAGATCGAGGAAGAATTGGGCGCGGTTGTTTGCGAGCGCCTTGCGCAATCCATCGAAGACAGAGATCGGCAGCCCGCCCGGGTTGGAGTCGGCTTTCGCCATCAGCGGTGGGATGGCGCTGACAAGCACCGCCTTGGCGACCCGTCCCTGAGGCTCGCCATGCCTCGCGACATAGCGGGCGACCTCTCCGCCGCCGGTGGAGTGGCCGATATGGACCGATCCACGCAGGTTTAGATGCTCGACAACCGCGGAGGCGTCGGCGGCGTAGTGGTCCATGTCATGTCCATCGGCAACCTGTGCCGAGCGCCCATGGCCGCGCCGGTCATGGGCAACGACGCGATAGCCCTTCGACAGGAAGAATAGCATCTGGTTGTCCCATTCGTCGGCGCTCAGCGGCCAGCCGTGATGGAACATGATCGGCTTGGCGTCCGCCGGACCCCAGTTCTTGAAGAAGATCGCGACGCCGTCCTTCGTGGTGATCGTCGGCATGGTTCAGTGACCTTCCTGCGCGCCGAACATGGTCTTGGCGTAGACGATGCCGAGCCCGTAGGCGCCGCCGAGCTTCTTGGCGATGCCGGTGGTCAGCTCATAGGTGCCGGTACGGCCCCAGTCCCGCTGCAGTTCGAGCAGGTATTGCAAGGCGGTTATCGGCTGCGCGCCGGCCTGAACCATGCGTTCCATGGCGCGCTCATGCGCCTCGTCGGAGACGTCGCCACAGGCGTCGGCGATGACGTAGACCTCGAAGCCCTGGTCCAGCGCCGACAGGGCAGGGCCGACGATGCAGACGCTGGTCCAGAGCCCGGCCAGCACGACGCGTGACTTGCCGATCTCGTTGACCTTTGCGATGACGGCGGCGTCCTCCCAGGTGTTCATCGACGTCCGGTCGAGCAGCGCCTGACCCGGGAAGGCCTCGGTGATCTCGGCGAACATCGGGCCGGAGAAGCTCTTCTCGGCCACCGTGGTCAGGATCGTCGAGACGCCGAACCCGGCGGCGGCATGCGAGATCAGCGCGGCGTTGTTGCGCAGCGAGACGGCGTCGATCGACTTCGTGGCGAATGCCATCTGCGACTGGAAGTCGATCAGGATCAGCGTGTGATCCTGCGGCGAGAGGAGAGCCTTGCCGGGGGCGGCGACAGCATTTGGCATGTGAATGACTCCGGTAAAGGACACGAGGGATGGAATGTTGGAGGTGTCAGGTCGTCATGACGGCGGTCGCTGGCACTGGTTTGCTTCACCAAGCGAGGCACGCTCGGGCCTGAAAAAGGACGAAATCCAGGGCGCTCGCCTCCTCGTCCATCGACGCCTTCGGAACAGCGATGAGCTTTTACGAAAGGGCGATAGGTCGAGACAATTGTCCTCAGGTGTCCTGTATCCTGTGCATTGGGATAGGCGCTTGGGCCGATATCAGCCGGCAAGGATCGAGCGCAGCGCTTGCAGCAGCTCATCGGGATTGCACGGCTTCGTCAGATAAAATCCGACCCCGATCTCCTGCGCCAAAACCCGGGTCGCTTCGTCGGGGTATGCCGTCACTAGGATGGTGGGTAGCGTCCTGCCGGCAGCGGCGATGCGGCGGCAGAGCTCAAGGCCGCTCAGACCGGGCATTCGCATGTCCACGATCAGGCAGCACGCGTGGGTGAACGCGTCAGAGGTGAGGAAGGAGGCGGCGCTCGGGAAGCCAACCGCCATGAAGCCCATGGCCCTGATCAGGTCGACCATCGCCTCGCGGGCCGAGGCGTCGTCATCGACCACCGCAATCGGGAGAATAGCAGGCATCCGTTACGGCTTGGCCTCAGCGCATCCGGCGAGATCTTGATCCACAGCCGGGTTGGAACGTGCCGAGCATGGGAGGTGAGGATATATCGGAGCAATTATACCCTGGTGTCGTCCGCCTGAGACTCGGGTTCTATGGCGGCGAGCCTGTCTGCGATCCGGACGAGGTCCGCGACCGAGCTCGCCTTGAGCTTCTGCATCACCTGCGCGCGATGGACCTTGACGGTGACCTCGCTGAGCTGGAGCGCCTGGGCGATCTGCTTGTTCATCCGGCCGGCCGCGACGAGCGGCAGGATCTCGCGCTCGCGCGGCGTCATCGTCGCGGCCCGCTCGCGCAGTTCCGCCAGCATGGCGGCCTTGGCGCGCCGCCGCCGGTCGAGCTCGATAGCGTGATGCACGCTGTCGAGCAGCTCCTGGTCGCGGAATGGCTTGGTCAGGAACTCGATGGCCCCGGCCTTCATCGCGGCGACGGACATCGGAACATCGCCATGCCCGGTGATGAAGACGATGGGCGGCGGGCTGGCGGTGCGGCCGAGTTCGCGCTGGAACTCCAGCCCGCTCTGTCCCGGCAGCCTGACATCGAGCACCAGGCAGCCCGGCAAGTCCGGGCGCGGAGCCTTGCTAAAGTCACGCGCGGTTTCGAAGGCCGCAACCGTATGGCCGACCGACCGCAACAGGCTTTCAAGCGACAACCGCATTGCGGGATCGTCGTCGACGACAAAGACGATGGAACCGTTCTCGCTCATCGGACCAGCTCCGAACTGCTCTTGACGGAAGCCGGCAGCGTAAACTGGAAGACGGCTCCATGCGGCGCGTTGTCCGATGCCCAAAGTCGTCCGCCATGGGCCTCGACGGCGGTACGGCAGAACATCAGCCCCATGCCCATCCCGTCGGGCTTGGTCGTGAAGAACGGATCGAAGATGCGATCCCTGTCGGTTGCCGCCAAACCAGTCCCACGATCGGCGATCATGACGAGCACCTCGCCAAACTCATGGCATTGAGTAGTAATGCGCAGCAGGCGCGGCTCGCTGGCGCTGCGCATGGCGTCGACGGCATTGTCGATAAGGTTGGTGATCACCTGCTGCAATTGCAATGGATTGCCGATAACGAGCGGCAGGTCATGCGCCAGCGCGGTCGCGACAGTGATGCGGCCGAGTCGGGCTTCAGTCTGACACTGCGCCAGCGCGGTTTCGATGAGTTCGTTGAGATCGAGCGGCTCACGCTCCTGGGCGCCCTTGAGGAACATCGTGCGGATGCCGGTGACGACCTTGCTGGCGCGATGACCTTCCGTGACGATCCGGCCCAAGGCCGACTTCGCTTCGTCGATATGCGGTTGATCGCGCTCGAGCCAGCGCAGCCCGGCCGAAGCGTTCGTCACCATGCTGGCGAGCGGCTGGTTGACCTCATGGGCGATCGAGGCCGAGAGAGCCTCCATCGCCGTCAGCCGGTTCTGGCGGGCTCGCCGTTCGGCCAGGACCGAGCGCGCCAACCGGGCGTGGACCGTGGTCGCCTCGGACAACAGCACGAGCAACACGAGGCTGGCGGACGCCAATCCGTAGAATCGTCCCGCCCACCAGCCGACGCTCAACCGCATCCCCCCGCTGACATAGGAAATGAGCAGGATCTCGATCAGCAGCGTGAACAGGACGACCATCAGCCAGATGTCGAGCATCGAGCGCCGGCGCAGGCCTAGCGCAACCAGGCCGACTGCATATAGCCCGATGGCCGTCGCCGGGACGAAGCGCCACAGCCCGCTGACATTGCGTGCATCGACCATGAATTTCGGCAGCGCATCGTCGTTCGAGACGATGACCCATGTGACGAGGCTCACGACGCTCAGGACGCCGACGACGCTGAGAAGGATGATCTTTCGCGTGGAGCCAGGCAGGAACTCGCGATCGGACAGCACGGCATAGCCGATGACGAAAAGCGGAAAACTAAGGCGCCTGATCGCCGCGATCGACGCCGTGCTCTGCAAGGCGTCGTCGAGCATGAGCGAATCGAACACGCCGGGAAAGGTCAGAGCCCACGGCACCGCCAAGACGCCCGAGAACAGATAACCGACCGCGAGCAGCAGCATCGGGCGAGAACGATGCACGTAAAATAGTGCCATGAGCAGCGCCGACGTGAGCAACTCGACGACGAGCACGGCCGAGGCATAGGCGGGCAGCAGGGCCTCGGTGTTGACGGTCGGCTGGCGCGCGTACGGCGCGGTCACGAGCAGAGCGACGATCAGCAGGGCCGACAGGCATGCCGCCAGCCGCAACTGGTTTCTGGTCGGCGGCGATGCCAGCGGCGAGAGCACGCTGGAGATTGGTTCGAACGTTCTCACGGAACCTCGCCCATCGCGACCCATGCCGGGCAGTAAGCCACGCCAGTCCTCATGCTAGGTAACACGACTCAGGCCACATCCGAACAGCGATGGTCGTACCGAATGCCTGAACCGTTGTCCGCCAGAGGCGTGTTTACGATTATTCTCCCGGATCCAGAGCTTCCAATCCGCGATCCCAGTAAGGATCCGGTCCTATTCGATCGACCATCCAGTCGATGAACGCGCGCACTTTCGGCGCGAGCTCTCGCGAACTCGGATAGAGCGCCCATAGGGTCTGGGTGGAGACGAGCGGGAATTCGGGAAGCGCTGGCAAAAGGGCGCCGCTGCGAAGCTCGTCAGCAGCGCACCAGGTCGCCATCCATGCGATGCCGAGCCCGGCGCAGGCTGCATCCCGCACGGCTGCTCCGTCATTGATGCGCAGCGCGGGTGAAACCTTTCGTCCGATCGGTTTCCGATCCGCATCCAGAAAGGTCCAGAGATCAAGCGTGCCGACGACCAGGCAGGTGTGCTCGGCAAGATCGTCGGGCGTCTTCGGGCGTCCGCGGCGCTTGAGGTACTCGGGCGACGCGACCAGGATGCGCCGATCCGGCGCGAGGCGCCGCGCGATGAAAGAGGAGTCGCCGAGTTCGGTGTAGCGGACCGCCACATCGAATGCCCCCTCGACGAGGTCGACCACGCTGTCCGAGATGCGGAAATCGAGCGCGAGGTCAGGGTAGCGGACGCAAAAATCCGGCAGGCCCGGTACGATGTGCATGCGCGCGAACGAGGCCGGAGCCGCGACCCGGAGCGTACCGCGTGGGGCGGCAAGCTCGCGCCCCAGCACCGCCTGAGCGGCATAGGCCGCATCGAGGACGTGCTCGGCATGCGGCAGGAACGCAAGACCGTCCACCGTCAACGTCGCCTGTCGCGTCGTTCGATGGAGCAGCCGCGCGCCCAATCGCCTCTCGAATGCCGCGAGCCGCGCGCTGGCGCTGGCTGGCGTCAGGCTGAGGTCACGAGCCGCCGCGCTGATGCTCCCCAACTGAGCGATCCGCATGAACAGCCTGAGATCGTCGAGATCCACGGTCCACTTTCAAGATTTCGTTGAAGCTTATCCTAGTTTCCAGCCGCTACCGGGCGCAATCGCGAAATGTCAAATGGGCTGACATCAAGGCGGCACCGCGGGGGTCGCCAATCCGGACAGGAGATGCTCATGCGTGCCCAGATCATCGAGGCCTTCGGTGAGACTGACGTTTTCCGGCTCACGTCGCTGCCCGAGCCGAGGCCTGCGCCTGGCGAGGTGGTCGTGGCGCTGGCCGCCACAAGCGTCAACCCGGTCGACTACAAGCTGAGGCGTCATGGCCCCTCCATCGCACCAGCGCTGCCGGCCGTACTCGGCTGCGATGTCGCCGGAACCATCGTAGCACTTGGTGCTGGTGTTACCGACTTCAAAATCGGCGACGAGGTCTATGGCTGCGCGGGCGGTGTGGCGGGCGTGAGCGGCGGGTCATATGCCGAGTGCATTGCGGCCGACGCGCGCCTTCTCGCGCACAAACCCTCAAATCTCACCCTGCGCGAAGCCGCCGCGCTTCCGCTCGTCACCATCACCGCCTGGGAAGGCCTCGACCGCGCCGGCGTCGGCACGGGCATGAGCGTGCTCATCCACGGCGGCGCGGGGGGCGTCGGGCATGTCGCGATCCAGCTCGCCAAGGCACGGGGTGCGACCGTCTCAGCCACCGTCTCCTCCGACCAAAAGGCGGCGATCGCCAAAAGCCTCGGCGCCGATCACGTGATCAACTATCGCGCGGAGGATGTCGCCGATTACGTCGCGCGCCTGACCGGTGGCCGCGGCTTCGACGTCGTATTCGACGCGACGGGCGGCGAAGACATCGCGGCCTCCTTCGCCGCGGCTCGCCTCAACGGCCACGTGGTGACGATCGTCTCGCAGTACGAGGCGGACCTCGCGCCTATGCACGCCAACGGCCTGAGCCTCCACGTTGTGTTCATGCTGATCCCGATGCTGCACGATATCGGCCGCGAGGCGCATGGCCGCCTGCTGAGCGCGGCAGCGGCGCTGGCGGAGGCTGGCAAGCTCCAGCCGCTCATCGACCCCGAGCACTTCGCGCTCGCAGACCTGCCCCGCGCACATCAGAAGGCCGAAGCCGGACGTGCTTTGGGCAAAATCGTGATCGACATCGCAGGCAGTCCGCCGATCGGCTGATCTTCTCATGAAAGGACATCGCGAATGAAAACCGGTTTCATTGCCGGCGGTGCGACCGTGCGCGTCTCGCTCCTCGCAATCGCCCTGCCTCTTGCCGCTTGCACATCTGTGTCCGGTCCAACCGAGCCCACGTCGGTCGAGGGCTGCCGGATCGAAACACGCCGCGAGTCACGCCACAGCGGTCCGCCGGGCAAGTTTCCGCCGACGCCAGTCAGCCGCGAGGTCCGGGTCTGCCGCCCGACCGGCACCGGCTCCGTCAGGCTCTCGGCGAGCCGCTGAGCCTGTTTGCCGACCTTCCTGCAAAGGAGAGTACACATGACCAAGACCATGAAGGCCGTCGTTCTCACTCGCTTCGGGGGACCGGACGCGTTCGAGTTGCGTGAGGTGCCGGTGCCGCCGGTCGGCCCGCGCCAGGTGCGGGTGCGGGTCCACGCCACAGCGGTCAATCCGCTCGACTACCAGATCCGCCGCGGCGACTATGTCGACTACGTCCCACTGCCCGCCATCATCGGCCACGACATCTCGGGCGTCGTCGAGGAGATCGGGTCGAATGTTGACGAGTTCGCGGTCGGGGATGAGGTGTACTACACGCCGAAGATCTTCGGCGGCGCGGGCTCCTATGCCGAGCAGCACGTCGCCGACGTCGAGCTCGTCGGCCGCAAGCCCGCGAACCTCACCCATCTCGAGGCGGCGAGCCTGACGCTCGTCGGCGGTACGGTTTGGGAGGCGTTCGTCCAGCGCGCGCAACTGAAGGTCGGAGAGACCGTCCTCATTCACGGCGGCGCGGGCGGCGTCGGCACGATCGCGATCCAGATCGCCAAGGCGATCGGCGCGCGGGTGATCACGACGGCGCGCGCCTGCGACCACGCGTTCGTGCGCTCGCTCGGTGCCGACGAGACGATCGACTTCACCGTCGAAGACTATGTGGAGGCGGTCGCCCGCCTGACTGGGGGCGAGGGCGTCAACGTCGTCTTCGACACCATTGGCGGCGATGCGCTCACAAGAAGCCCGTTGGCGCTCGCGGCCTTTGGCCGTGTCGTCAGTCTCGTCGATGTCGCGCAGCCGCAGAACCTCATAGAGGCCTGGGGCAAGAACGCCGCCTACCACTTCGTGTTCACCCGTCAGAACCGGGGCAAGCTCGACTCGCTCACGCGCCTTGTCGAGCGCGGTCTCGTCAAGCCCGTGCTCGGCGCCACGCTGCCGCTGGCGCGCATGGGCGAGGCGCACGAACTGCTCGAAAACGGCGGTTCTCGGGGTTTGCGGGGCAAGGTCGTGATCGACGTGTCGGGCGAAACGGTTTCCTTGCCCTCGGCGACGCGGATCGGCTGACGCGTCATGCGCACGGCCGGCGGAGGCCCGTCCGGCCATCCGCCTCCGTCTCTTGGGAGAGATCACATGGTGACCGAACTCGCGCTTCTTCGCCTCGAACGGGGCTCCGGCCCCGCTTTCGAGGCCGCCTTCGCCCGCGTCGCTTGCCTGCTTACGGGTGCCGACGGCTACCTGCGGCACCGCCTCGTCCCCACGCTCGACGACGCCGACCTTTACCTGCTCCAGGTGGAGTGGCGGGATCTGGCCGCTCACACTGTGGGCTTCTAACAAAGTTATGCGCATGCGCGCTTCATCGCAGCGCTCGAACCGATGCTCGCCGGCGCGCCAATCGTCGTGCACGTCCCAGCACGCTAGCGGTCGTGACGCTGGCCCGCTGCGCAGCTTCTCCCTGATCGGACCTGTAGCGATAAGGCATGACGATCGGCCAGAAGGCGGCAACGCTGCGGGTGACGATTGTCAGCCGAACATGTCCGCGATCAGGAGAGTGTCCGCATACTCCTTAACCTCGACAATCTTGCCCCGCCGAATGGTGAAGAGCATGTGGTACTGGTTTTCGTAGACCCTGCCGTCGGTCAATTCGGCATGAGAGCGGATCTCGGCCGCGACCTTGTCATCTTCTGCGACCATACCGACGACGGTCATCTCAAGCCCGTCCTTCATATGACCGAAGAGACCGCGCCAGATGCGCTCCATATCCGCCTTCGATTTGGTGCCCGCGCCTGCAAAAAGGTGAGGTTTGCCGAGGATCCACCATGTCGCATCCTCGCTCATCGCCCCCAGGAGATCCGGAATGGCCGCTTCTTTGAAATGCGCGAGGTATTTGCGCACCGTCTGCTTGTTGTCTCGAATGCTCATGGCCAACTCCAGCCCGTTTCGATACTTCGCGCGGCTTAGCCGCCGTATGGCCGCTTCTCTCCCCGCCACTCGGTCGTGAGGAGGAACTGTTCCCAATTGAGAGTCGCCGGGTTCAGGCGACGGCTCCACTCCAGGTCACGGTCCGCGGCGAAGTAGCCGTACTCGACCGCGTATTCGACCATGCCGACCAGCTGATCGACGAAAGGCTCGTTGGCTGCGAAGGCCGGGAAATACTCGAGAAGACCGTCGCGACTGTAGGCGTTACGATATTCAGCCTCGACGCCCGTCACACGCTGGAATGTCTCGACCATCTCGCGAGGCGAGATGACGTCACCGACAAGCGGGAGCGTCTGCCCGTTGTAGCGAGCCGGGTCGGAGAAGATTTCGAGCGCTGCAGGCCCCGTCGCCGTGAGCGGATCGACGAAGGGGGCGCGGAAGTCTTCCGGGAGATAGATTGGCATGATCATCTTGCCGCCTTCAACGCGCGGAACGTAGTACTCCTGAAAGTTCGTGTAGAAGAAGGCCAGCATCACGAATGAGTGCGAAACCGGCAAGCTCCGGATGTAATCGGCTACAAGTGCCTTCTCGGTGAAGTGCGGGACGTGCTTTTGAGAGTTGGTCACCTTCTTCACGTTTTCCAGCGTGCTAAAGACGATATGGCCGGCGCCGGCCTCGACCGCCGCATCGGCCAGCTGCTTGCCGAGAGTAAATTCCACACCGTCCTGCGGATCCACTTGCGGCGTCATCAGGTACACGCCATCCGAACCGTTGAAGGCGGTGACCAGCCCTTCGTGCCGAACCGGTCCTGCCGGCAAGGCGCCGATCTCGGCTCCGAGCTGCTCTAGGCTGCGCGCCTCATTGGAGTCCCGGTTGCGCGTGATCGCGCGAACCCGGAAACGGCCGCTTTCCAGGAGCGTCACGGCGACGCTGCGGCCCTGCTTGCTTGTCGCGCCGTAGACCGAAATGAGCGGTTTGTTGTTGGTGGACGTTGTCAAAGTTCGATCCTTCGATTGTTGAGCGGACGCGTGGGGGCCCCTCGGCCGCGCCGGTCGCTTCAGATTGCCGTGTCGCGGCGACGCCTTCGGCGGCCGCGTCGATGACGTCGGCGATCACAAGACCTCTCTCCGCGTCGGCGCCATCGACTTCTATGGCAAGTTAGTCCATGCCTTGTGTGTCTATAATGATCCGCCAACGCACAGGACTGATGCAGGCCATGCACGAAAGGATTGGAAGGCAGCTTGATCAGATTGAGGCCTTCGCGGCTGTAGCTGATCACGGCGGCTTCGCGGCGGCGGCCCGTGTTCTGGGGAAGGACCCCTCGGTCCTATCCCGCCGGATCGATGCCCTGGAACAGCGGCTGGGTGTGCGGCTGTTTGCTCGTACGACCCGCAAAGTCGGCCTGACGGAGGTCGGAGCCGCCTATCTCCAGAAGGTGCGGAATATCCTTGCAGAGCTCACGGCAGCCGATGTCGAGGCATCGGAAGGGGCAGCCCGCCCGCGCGGCCTACTTCGCGTAACCATGCCGAGAACCTTCGCGCGACTCTGGGTCGTGCCATGGCTGCCCGCCTTCCTTCGCGACTACCCAGAGATCGAACTCGAACTCGAACTTGGGGACCGCCATTTCGACCTGGTTGCTGAAGGATTCGATGTCGCGATCAGGATCGGCGGTCTCGCCGACAGCTCGCTTATCGTTCGTCATCTTGCATCTTTTCAGACGATCCTTTGCGCCTCGCCCGACTATCTCGCCGAGGCCGGCACTCCCCATACGCTCGAAGATCTGCGAAACCATCGCTGCCTTGGGCTGACGATACCTAACTTCTGGCCCGACTGGCGTCTCCGCCGCGGCGACGAGCGTGCCACTTTGCACGCACCGGCTCAGTTTCGGACAGACGATGGCAGCAGCATGGTCCTTGCGGCGCTTGAAGGCGGTGGCATCATGCTCTCCTCGGAATGGTCTTGCGGCAGGCATCTTGCTGAAGGGCGTCTCGTCCGTGTTCTTCCGGACTGGAGGATGGACCACGAGGGCAACGCCCAGATCGTGCTTCCGCCAGGACGGCTCGTGCCTGCCAAAACGCGCCTGTTCATCGAGCGAGTGATTGCCGAGTTCACACCTTTGGCGCCCTGGAGGCGTCTGGACCGTCCCGGCGCAATCAATCGGCGTGCGTCAACAGCGCCTTAAACGGCTCTGGCGCTGGCGGACCCAATCGCTCGGTCGCATCACCGGGGCCCCGTCGACACGCCTACTTCATAATCTGTTTCAATAGTGCGCTCGCGGCGACGACATTTGCCGCCGCCGCAACCCTTCCGGCCCAGGCGCTGGCCGAGCCTAGGCGGCGGCCGCTGAAGCCTTCTCCGGGTTGAACCCGTCGTAGCTCTCGAACACGTCCATGAAACCGGGGACGGTCGCAGTGCGGGTCCAATCGCGCTGGAGTTCACAGTACAACTGGACGCGGCTGGTCATCTGGCCGCCTGCCTGCTCGACCCGACGGAGCCCCGCCTCGTGCGCCTTGACCGATGTGCCGCCCACGGCGTCCACGGGAACATAGACCTCATAGCCTTCCTGAAGGGCGTCGAGCGCGGGGAAGGCCAGGCACACTTCGGTCCATAGTGCAGTCATGATCAGCTTGCGCCGCCCAAGCGCCTTGACCGCCTGCTTGAATTCGATGTCTTCCCAAGCGTTGACGTTGGTCCGGTCATAGGTGGGCAGGTGACCGATGACATCCTGCAACTGCTGGATCGGCGGCTTGTTAAGGCCGGTCGACACGTTGGCCGTTGAATGGATGATCGGGACACCGTAGTTCATGGCCGCCTTTGCGACGCCCGTGATGTTGAAGACAAGTTCTTCCTGCGGCATCGACCGGATGGAAGAAACTTGGACCGGCTGGTAGTCAATGATGATCAGCGCTGAGTTCTCAGGCGTGATGAGGTGGTCAGTGTTAGGGTTGCGGATAGTCTCGCTCGTCATCGGTGATAATCCTTCTTGATTTGTCAGATTGAGGCAGGTGGCCTCAAGGCAAAATCGTGCAGGTCAGTTCACGCCGATGTGGCGTATATGATCCTATACATCTCCGCAGCATGAACAGTGCCTATGTTACGATTTCTGTATTTATAAAAAAATGCACCATTCAAGCACAGACCGTTCTCCTGAAGTGAACATGCCTCCTTGATTTCGGGTTATTGAGCACGCACAATTCGGCCATGGCTGATCGGTTTGAAGATCTGCGAGCGTTGGTTGCCGTCGTTTCTGAAGGCGGGTTTGCTGCTGGAGCGGCACGCCTTGGCTTGGCCAAATCGGCGATTAGCCGTCGGATCCGTGAGCTGGAGGACCGGCTCGGCGCAAGGCTGTTTGAAAGGACGACCCGCCGCATCCAGCTCACTGAAATCGGCCGTGAGTTCCATGATCGTGCGGTCGAGCTACTGGATAAACTCGAAGACGCGGAGGAAGCGGCGTCAAGCGCAAGCGGCGAGCTGAAGGGACGCATTCGGGTCGCGGCAACCGTCTCGTTCACAGCGCACTGCTTGGCCCCGGCAGTAGGCCGATTTCTGGAACGCCATCCTGCCGTGTCGTTATCGGTCGATACCGACGAGCGCATGATCGATCTAGTCCGCGAGGGTTTCGATCTCGCGATCCGGATCGGAGAGCTGCCCGACTCGTCGTTGGTCGCGCGCCGGCTCGTCGCCATTCGCCACGTGTGCGTCGCCAGTCCTGCGTTGCTAGCGCGCCTCGGGACGCCTCAACATCCTGCAGAACTTTCGCGCTATCCAGGGGTCCGCTATTCGAACCGAAGTGAAGCCTCTTACTGGACCTTCGCCGATAATGTGGTGCCGTCGGTGACCAGCCGGGTCGATTTCGCCGACGGCGTTGCCGTACGGGAAGCGGCCATCGCCGGAATCGGCGTGGCCATGCTTCCGACCTTTATCGCCCACGAAGCGATCCGACGCGGCGCGCTCTCAATGGTGCTTGCAAAGCACATGCGACCCCCGATCGCGATGTATGCGCTACATCCATCAATACGAAACCAGAATGCGCGCGCGCGCGCCTTCATAGATTTTCTTGTCAGTGAGTTTACCGGCGAGCCGTTCTGGGACAGGGGGCTGCTCAACGATCACCCTCCCCACCAGCCACGAACATCAGATTGATCGCAGCACTTCTACCCGCAAGCGGGAAGTCGCCGACAGATTGACGCCAACGTCGACGATGACGACCTACGGCCTTCTCTCAATGTCACCAGCACCGTCGACTGCTCAGGGATGACCGTCTCCAAATATCCCGAACCGCGTCGGATTGTCCGCAAGGGGATCGTTCAGCGGACACTCCGAGAGCCATCGCCGCCGAGGCCGAAACCATGGTCCCGATCGTCTCAATAAGATGGTACGCTGATTCTTCTCAAAGCGGGACCTTTATCGTACAGTTTCGACCATGACCGCGATCACCATCGGCTATGCCCGCTGCTCCACCGACAAGCAGGATCTCGCCGCCCAGAAGGCAGCGCTCGAAAAGCTCGGGGTGGCGCCCGAGCGCATCTATGTCGACCACGGCCTCACGGGCACGAACCGCTTGCGGCCAGGGCTCGACCAAGCGCTCGCAGCGGCGCGTTCCGGCGATACGCTTGTGGTGCCGAAGCTCGATCGCCTGGCTCGCTCGGTGCCTGACGCCCGGAGCATAGCCGACGCGCTCATCGCGCGCGGTGTGAAGCTCGCACTGGGCCAGAGCGTCTACGATCCGGCCGACCCCATGGGGAAGATGTTCTTCAACATCCTCGCCACCTTCGCCGAGTTCGAGGGTGACCTCATCCGTCTGCGCACCCGCGAAGGCATGGCAATCGCGAAAGCCAAAGGCAAGCTGCGCGGCAAGATGCCAAAGCTCTCCGACAAACAGCAAAAGGAGCTGCGCCGCATGCACGACACGGGCGAATACTCGATCAGCGATCTCGCCGAACTGTTCTCCGTCTCGCGCCCGACAGTCTACCGCACGATCGGACGCCAGCGCCCCGACACGCAACGATCCCAAAACCGCGCCACATAGCGCTGGAGGTCACAATCGCGGCGTCGAGCGCTCCGTGCATAATTCTTGAGTTATGCACGACTGATCGGAGCCAATATCTCAATTTGACCACCCGGCGTCGGCGCGCCGTAGAGCGGGCTCAAGCCCGTCGGCGAGGGCGGCAACTTTGGCTCGTCACCTATCCGGACAGTATCCGGAACCTCTCGAGAAGCCTGGCGTTCAGTGAACCAGCAAGACTGGGTGGGACTGACGTGACTATTGGTGAGCATTCCGACGGGGTTCCCGGCGAGGCGGGGCCCGCGCGTGACGTGATCGCACTTGGCACTGTTGTATCGTCGCCAGATCGCAGCGAGCCCAGCCCCTGCGGATCTGTCCGACATCCACCCATCGGCTTTCTCGCGTCGATAGGCCCGAAACTTTCGGCAGCGGCGTCGGCGGTCAAACTAATCGCCCAGGAGGGGGTTCGGCGCACGCGACCTATGCGTGCGCGGTTGGGCGCCTCCCTACCCCCCTTGCGACGACGGATCGGCCATGGTGCCGCTTTGGCTGGGGGTGTGGTGCTTCGTGTCCTCAAACGCATCCGCCCTCGCCATATCGCAATCGCGGCCGCGCTGGTCATAACGCCCATCTTCGCCCTGCTCGGCTACAGTATCGCGACCCTGCCGCTGAACGGTGGCCTCGTGGTTGCGCCGACGCCGAGCGCCTTGGTGATCGAGGCCCATGACGGTAGAAACTTTGCCACGCGGGGCGTTTTCAAGGGTAGCAGACTCTCCGCTGCAGACCTGCCCGAGCATCTCAAAGCGGCTGTGGTTGCGATCGAGGACCGTCGGTTTTACGAGCATGCAGGCGTCGATCTGCGCGGCATTGCGCGCGCGGCCTGGCGCAACTGGCAGGGCGGCGGAACACGCGAAGGCGGCAGCACGATCACGCAGCAACTGGCGCGACTGATGTTTTTGTCCCCTGACCAAAACCTCCGCCGCAAGATTCAGGAAGCCCTGCTGGCGGTCTGGCTGGAGCGCCAGATAGACAAACAGGAAATCCTGCTGCGCTATCTCAATACCGCCTATTTCGGCGCTGGTGCTTATGGCGTCGACGCGGCGGCAAGGCGGTACTTCGACAAATCAACGAAGGACCTCTCGCTCGCCGAGGCCGCGATGCTGGCCGGACTCGTGCGCGCGCCCTCGCAGCTCGCGCCGACGCGGAACCTCGGCGGCGCCAAGGAACGCGCCGATACCGTGTTACGAGCGATGCTGGCGAGCGGGGCGATCACGGCGCAGCAGGCGGCCGAGGCCCGCGCCGCGCCTGTCACCCTGCGCATTCCGCCGGAAACGCCGCCCGGAACGAATTACTTCGTCGACATGGTCGAAGCCGACACGCGCCGCCTCATCGGCATGGCCACTGGCGACCTGACGCTGCGCACGACATTGGATCTGGAATTGCAGCGGGTTGCCGAGGGCGTGATCGCCCGCCGGATCGACAGCGAGGGAGCGGGCCGGAATGTGTCTCAGGTCGCGCTCGTTGCGATCGGGCCCGATGGCGCGATCAAGGCGATGGTTGGCGGGCGCGACTACGAGGCTAGCCAGTTCAATCGGGCGACGCAGGCAAAGCGCCAGGCCGGTTCGGCGTTCAAGCTCTTCGTCTATCTCGCGGCGCTGCAGAAGGGCTACACGCCGCAAACCATCGTGGTCGATCAGCCGACGCAGATAGGCGACTGGGAGCCGCAGAACGCGAGTGGACGCTTCAGCGGGCGGATGCCGCTGCGCAGCGCCTTCGCCCTATCGAGCAACTCAGTGGCGGCGCAACTCGGCGAGGACGCCGGCATTCCCGCCGTGATCGCGATGGCCAGGCGGTTAGGCGTCAAATCTGAGCTCCCGACCGTGCCGAGCCTGGCGCTGGGGTCCGCAGAGGTGACACTTCTGGAGATGACCCGCGCTTATGCCGTGTTGGCGACCGGCAACGAGGCGATCGAACCCCATGCCATCAGCGCGATCCAAAGTGAGGGCAAGAAGGCGCTGTTCACCCATGTGGCCCCCGCTCTCGGTACGGCAGGCGGTCTCGGCGAGACGCGCGCCATGATGCTCGACCTGCTTCAGGCAGTGGTGCGGGAGGGCACTGGCAAAAGCGCCCGGCTTCAAAATGCCCCGGTCGGCGGCAAGACCGGGACGACACAGGATTACCGAGATGCCTGGTTCATCGGATTTACGCCGGAACTGACTGTCGGCGTCTGGCTCGGTAATGATGATAACAGCCCTATGGGCAAAGTCACAGGCGGCGGATTGCCCGCCGAGATTTTCCGCGATTTTCTAACCCAAGCGATCCCAGTTTTGGCGAAGGACAAGGCACCGGGCGTGATGGTGCAGACAAATCGGACCGCCGCCGGGATGACTTCCCTTCCAGCCCCAGTGGTCGAGGGGCCCGCGTTTAGCGGTGGGCCTACGCTGCCGCCAACGAGCGGCACCGGCGCGGCCCTGCGCGGCGTGCCGGAAGTGCTCGATACCGGGACCCTGCTGATCGCGGGCGTGCGTCTGCAATTGGAGGGTGTGGTGAGCGAAAGCGGAACGCCGGCAAGACAGCTTGCCCGTTTTCTGCGCCGCCGTGAGATCGTTTGCACACATGCCCAGCGCGGGGACGTGCAGCGTTGCCAGATTGACGGTGAGAACCTGTCAGAGATCATCATCGCCGCGGGTGGTGCGCGCGCCACGCCCGATGCACCGCCAAATCTGTTATCGGCGGAAGATCAAGCGCGATCTGCACGTGTCGGGATTTGGCGACGATAGCGCTGAGAACCATCGCGTGGTGCTAGGGCTCGGACCCATAAAGTGATTGGCTTCGCTGGCGCGGTGTGATTCACGGCTTCCGGGAGGAAGCACGGATGAATAGGGATCGTTTCTGGCTCACGGACGCACAGTTTGCGCGGATCGAGCCGCATTTGCCGGTGGATACGCGCGGCAAGCCGCGCGGCGATGATCGCCGCGTGATCAGCGGCATCGTCCATGTCCTGAAGTCCGGCGGGCGCTGGATCGACGCGCCGCCCGACTACGGGCCACGCAAGACGCTCTACAACCGCTATGTCCGCTGGGCCGCCAAGGGCGTCTGGGTCGATCTCTTCCATGCCTTGGCGAACGCTGGCGGTCCCCCGGCCCAGGTGCTCATCGACTCCTCGGCCGTAAAGGCGCATCGCTCGGCTTCGGGCGGAAAAGGCGGGAACGCAACCAGGCCATCGGCCGCGCGCGCGGCGGGCGTACGACCAAAATCCACGCGCTGACCGACCGCGACTGCCGTCCCATCGCCTTCCTGCTCACCGGCGGCCACGTCGCTGATTGCATGGCAGGATCGGTCCTGCTGAAGCAGAGGCCGGCCGCCCGCATCCTGCATGGCGACAAGGGCTACGACAGCAACGCCATCCGCAGACAGGTCGAAGAGAACGGCACGATGCCCAACATCCCGCCCAAGGCCAACCGCCGCTACAAGAACTGCTTCTCGCCGGTGCTCTACCGCGACCGCAACGCCATCGAGCGCATGTGTCAATCGGCGTGGAACTGGGGGTCTGACTCAATCTCGCTGCAGGTCGAGCGCCTTCTGACGCTGCTTTTCCAGAAGGGAGACAGCGCCATGGATCGTAGCATGCCATCGTCGCGGCTGGTGCCGCGCGGCTTCATCGTCGAGCGGTTCGATGTGCTTTCCGATCGGATCACGGCCAGCGTCAGATCTGCGCAGACGTATGCACACTGTCCGTGCTGCGGCACTGTCTCGCGCCGCGTGCAAAGCCGATATCGGCGGCGAGCGTCGGATCTGCCGATCGCCGGACGTTGCGTCGATCTGGCGGTGACGGTCCGCAGGTTCCGCTGCGACGGCGTGCTGTGCGGCCGGCGCATCTTAGCGGAGCGGTTCGGCGATGAGGTGCTCGCTTCTCACTCACGCCGGACGAGCCGGCTTGAGCAGATCGTGCATCACCTCGGCTTGGCGTTGGGCGGCAGGCCGGCGGCGAGCATGGCCCAACGCCTTATGCTGCCAGTCAGCAACGATACCTTGCTGCGCGTGGTCCGCCGCCGGGCGCGAGAACCTGACGAGCGGCTCACGGTCATCGGCATCGACGACTTCGCGTGGCGGCGCAACCATCACTACGGCACGATCGTCTGTGATCTGAAGCGGCGCCGTCCCGTCGTGCTGTTGAAGGACCGCGAGCAGGCGACGGCAGAAGATTGGTTGAAGGACCGTCCGTCGATCGCCATCGTCGCACGGGACCGAGGCGGCGGATATGGGGAGGCGATGGCCCGTGCGCTGCCCCATGCCGTCCAGGTCGCTGATCGCTGGCACCTCATGGAGAACGCCAGCCGTGCCTTCCTCGACGCGGTGCGCGCTTCCATGCGTCCCATCCGCGCCGCCGTCGGCGCCACGGTGATCAATCCTGCCCTGCTGACCTCGGCCGAGCGGCTGCAATACGAGGGGTATCTGCGGCGCGAGGAGACGAACGACGCCATCATGGCGCAGATCAAGGCGGGCGTTCCGCTCCGGCGCATCGCCAAGAACACCGGCCACAGCCGCAGGGTGGTGCGCGCCGTCGCCCGCGGCGAACGGAGCGACGTCTTCCGTACCAGCGAGAGTTCGTTGGAGCTGTACCTCCCATGGCTGAACGCGCAGTGGGACAGCGGCGCGAGGAACGCCACGGCGCTCTGGCGCAAGTTGCAAGACCGCCGGGGCTTCCGCGGATCCCTGCGCGTCATCGGCGAATGGGCGACCCGGCGGCGCAGAGCCGAGAAGGCCAGCGCCGAGACGCTGACGCGCGTGCCTTCGGCCCGCACCATCGTCAGGCTGATGACGATCAGCCGCGACAACCTCACGAAGGCGGAAAGCGTCGTGGTCGCCGCCGTCGAGGGTAGCGTTCCTGCCGTCGTCGAGGCGCGCGAGACCATCGCCGACTTCCACGCCATGGTCCGCAAGAAGGACGACGCTGATCTTGGGTCATGGATCGACCGCGCTCTCGGCGGGCTCGTCGCCACCTTCGGCCGCGGCGTGGTGAAAGACGAAGCCGCCGTCCGCGCCGCGATCATGCTGCCATGGTCGAACGGCCAGACCGAAGGGCAGATCACCAAGCTCAAGCTTGTCAAACGCCAGATGTACGGCCGCGGGAAGCTCGATCTGCTCCAGGCGCGCTTGATCGGCGCGTCACCGTGCTGAGGTGCAGCGAGAGTGCGTCAGACCCCCTTTTGCACGCCGATTCACAGCATGTTCTGCCGCCTCAAGGACTTCCGCCGCATCGCCACACGATACGACCGAAACGCCGTCAACTTCCTCGCCGCCGTCTGCATCGCCGCGACCGTCAGCTACTGGTTATGAGTCTGGAGCCTAGAGCGGTTCCGGCTTAATCCGGGTCATATCCGGCGGCCTTGAAGTAGTTGGCGCACTCGTCTGAGAGAAAAGGCCGACGATGGCGCCGACGGCGTCCCAGAGAGCGCTGATGCTGCGCTCGGCCCTGGCACGGAGGATGGCCTTCAGCTTGGCGAAGGCGTTCTCGATCGGATTGAAGTCGGGGCTGTAGGGCGGCAGGAACGCGAGGGTGGCGCGAACGCCTAATACTTACCAACCTATCTTCCATTGGTTGTCGAGATTGGCTGATGCTAGCACGAGTAATGCCGCTAACTCACTCATTATGAACGCCTATTCATGGAACTGGCGCTCTTCCCAGCAGTTTGTGTTGCGACTGTGGGGAACATGTCAATCAAAGGGAGAAGACGATGATCAAGAATCTTGTTCTTATCGCCGCTCTCGCCGTCGTTCCGGCGACCGCGTTTTCGCAGTCCAACTCGGGCGCGGCAGGTGGCGCGGCTAGCGGTGCGGCAACGGGCGCTGTCGGTGGCGCGATCGTCGGTGGTCCTGTCGGAGCCGTGGTGGGTGGCGTCGGCGGTGCCGCTGCCGGTGCCATTGTCGGCGGTATCGCGGCGGATCAGCGAACCGAGTTCCGCGCCTATGTGAAGGAGCAGAAGGTCACTTCGGTTCCGTACAAGGAGAAGGTCGTCGTCGGTGCGACCCTGCCTGACACGGTCACCTATCGCGAGGTGCCGGCTCGCTACGGCAAGACCGAGTACCGCTACACCGTCGTCAACGACCAGACCGTCCTGGTCGAGCCCAAGACCCGCAAGATCGTTCAGATCATCGAATGATCGATTGGAGCCCATCCCTGCCGGGGTGGGCTCCTCTCATCCGACTAGCTGAAAACGAAGGAGACACCGCCATGTTGAGGACTTTCCTGATTGCCGCTGCCGTCGCGGCTACAGCGGCCCTGAGCGGTCCCGCGCAAGCCCAGGTCCAATTCCAGTTCGGTATCGACCGCCCAGGTTACGACGGCCCGCGCTATGACGTGCCCCGTGGCTACCGCTACGCCGGGGAACGGCGTGGCTTCCGAGGCCCTGTTTTTGATGACGATGATGATTGCCGTATCGTTGTAAAGCGACGCGTCAATCGCTTCGGCGAGGTTGTCGTACGACGAATCCGCATTTGCGATTGATAATCGTTTGGGACAGCGGTGGGATTGGTGACCGACCTGACCACCGTTGCACCATGACCCGGGCAGCAAA
>JAESGM010000253.1_pt1 | contig 88521 bp, 82 predicted proteins | sample 9269721 | NCBI WGS metagenome assembly JAESGM01 (sample SAMN15720920, study PRJNA650825) | algae metagenome | isolation source: Komarekiella atlantica HA4396-MV6 and co-occurring heterotrophs from... | place: USA: Theobald House, Kauai, HI | collected 2009-07-29 | reverse complement strand
TCGTCACCGCCCGCAAGCAGGGCGTCGCGCCGCTCGACGCGCTCCACATGGCCCTCGTCGGACTGCCCTTCATGCCGGCCGTGCCGTAGGACCTGAGCAGTTACCTCAGATTTTCATCCCCCCTGCTTTTCTTGGTCTTACGAGAGCCGCCGGGTTCCTCGGCGCCCTACTGCACGCACTGCCCCCGCGGGTCCGGCTTCGGCGCGCTGAGCGCGGGACGGCGCTCGAGGTTCGCGACGCGCACGGCGACGTCGTGGATGAGCTGCGTCACCGCCGCGTACTTCGGGTAGGCGAGGTACTGCGGCTCGTCGGTGACCTGGTGGTAGTCGCGGTGGCCGCCGGTGGAGAAGAAGACCACCGGGATGCCGTAGCGCGCGTACATGTAGTGGTCGCTGCGGCAGTAGTACTGCTCGGGGTGCCCGTTGGCGTCGAACGAGTAGTCGAAGCGGAAGGGCGTCGGGCGCGCGGCGCGTCCGACCGACTCCACCAGGTCGCCCAGCTCCTGCGAGAGGCGGCGCGCGCCGATCAGCTGCACGTACCCCGGGCCGCCCTCGTTCAGGTCGAGCGCGGTGCCGCGGGCGATCATGTCCATGTTGAGCTGGGCCACGATCGAGTCGCGCGGCACCGTCGGGTTGTCGGTGAAGTACTGCGACCCGAAGAGGCCCAGCTCCTCGCCCGTGTGCCAGACGAAGAGGAGCGAGCGCCTGGGCTTCTCCCGCGCGCCGGCCAGCGCCTCCGCGATCTCGAGCAGCGCCATCGAGCCCGAGGCATCGTCGTCGGCGCCGTTGTAGATCGAGTCGGGGCGCGCCGGGCGCTGCGCGCGCAGGCTGTCGATCATGCGGCGGATGCGGGCCGCCTCGTCGGCGGTGACGGGGCGCTCCGGACTGTCGGCGCCCATCGGGCGCGTGACGGTCAGGACGACGCGCAGCGAGTCGTGGTCGACGGGAGCGCGGTCGAAGCCGACGTGGTCGTTGTGCGCGCCGAGCGCGACGTACGTGTTGCGGAGCGCCGGGTCGCGGCCGCGCAGGACGGCGATCACGTTCCTCCCGGGCGCCGGCTGCGTCTCGAACGCGATCTGCCCGCGGGCGACCGGTCCGGCCGCGCCGGGGCGCGCGGCGTCGAGCGGCGCGCCGAGCAGGCCCCCGGCGGCGTCGCGCGTCACCCAGACGAAGGCCGGCTGCGGCTCGGCGCTGGGGGTGGGCGTCAGCGCGCCGCGCACGCCGACGCCGGGCTGCAGGAGCTGCTCGCGGAACTCGTCGGGGATCCCGTCGAGCGCGGCGACGACGATCGCGGCGGCGCCGGCGAAGCGGCGCGTGATCGGGATGCGCAGGTTGTTCCAGGTGGGGCGCCCCGCGGGGTCGAGCGGCGTCGCGAGGAGGACGACCTTCCCCGCCGCCGCCTCGCCGGCGAGCAGCGCCGAGTCGCCCCACGTCCCGGCGTACACGATGGGCAGGCCGTCGAACGGGCGGATGGCAGCCACCGGGTCGCGCGGCACGTAGTCCTGCCCGAGCGCGAGCGGCGCGCTCCCGTCGACGCCGAAGCGCGCGCCCGGCACGAGCGCGCGCCGCTGCACCGCGGCCTGGAAGTAGGTGCCGTTCTCCCCCGCCGGCTCGAGGCCGAGGCGCTGCAGCTCGCGGGCGATCATGTCCGTCGCCTTGTCGTTCGACGGCGTGCCGACGAGGCGCCCCATCAGCGAGTCGTCGGCGTACTGGTAGACGCGCGTCTGCAGGTCGGCCGCGGTGATCGGCGTGGTCGTCGACCGCGGCGCGAGCTTGAGCGGGAGCTCGGGAGCGGCGGCGCGCTGTTGCGCGGCGGCGGGCGCGGCGAGGAGCGCGAGGGCGAGCGCGGCGCGGCGCGCGGCGCGGACGGGGGCCGGCATGGACGGGAGTGTGAGGTGGGGGCGCGCGGTCAGGCGCGGGCCGCCGCGGCGACGCCGTCGAGCAACCGCTCGACCTCGTGCAACGTCGTGTAGGCGGCGCACCCGGCGCGCACGAACGCCGGGACGCCAATTCGCTCGGCGACGGTCGTGGCGTAGAAGTCGCCGTGCGAGACGAACACGCCGCGTTCGGCGAGGGCGAGCGCCACCTCGCGCGCCGCGCGGCCGGCGACGGTGAAGGACACCGTCGGCGTGCGCGGGGTTCCGGGGGGCGGGCCGTACGCGGTCACGCCCGGGATCGCGCGCAGCCCGTCCCACAGCGGCCCGACGAGCGCCTGCCCGGCGGCGTGCAGCCGCGCGTAGCCGCGCCGGAGGCGCGCCCGCCGGTCGCCCGCCGGCGCGCCGTCGTCGCCCAACGACGCCAGGAATTCGACGGCCGCGGTCACGCCGGCGATCGCCTCGTGGTTCTGCGTCCCCGTCTCGAAGCGCTCGGGGGCGGTGGTCGGCGCCGGATCGAGCTTGGGGACGTCGAGTCCCGCGAGCAGCTCGGCGCGGCCCCAGAGCAGCCCGGCGTGCGGCCCGTAGAACTTGTACGCCGAGCAGCCGACGAAGTCGACGCCGGCGTCGGCGAGGGCGCGCGCGTCGAACGCGACGTGCGGCACCGCGTGCACGCCGTCGACGAACGTGAGCGCGCCGACGGCGCGCGCCATCTGCGCCGCGCGGGCGACGTCGACCAGCGTGCCGAGCGCGTTGGACGCCGCCCCGACAGCGAGCAGGCGCGTGCGCGGGCCGAGCAGCGACGCGAGGTGCTCCCAGTCGAGCTGCCCGGTCTCGGGGACGAGGCGGGCGACGCGCACGACGCCCCCGCACTCGGCGGCCAGCGCGCGCCAGGGGGCGACGTTGGCGTGGTGGTCGAGCTCCGTGACGACGACCTCGTCGCCGGCCGCGAACGGCGCCACGCCGCCCCCGCCGCGCCGCAGCGCGCGCCCGAGGTGGAAGGCGAGCGTCGTCATGTTGTGCCCGAAGACGATCTCGTGCGGCGCGCCCCCCAGCAGGTCGGCCGCGGCCGCGCGCGCCGCGCCGATCACGGCGTCGGTCTCGACGCTCGTCGGGTACGCCCAGTGCGTGTTGGCGTTGTGGTGCAGCAGGTAGTCGCGCACCGCGTCGGCGACGGCGCGCGGGACCTGCGTGCCGCCCGGCCCGTCGAAGTACGCGACCGGGTGCCCGCCGTGGCGGCGCGTGAGCGCGGGGAAGGCCGCGCGCACGGCGGCCAGGTCGAGCGCGCCCGCGCCGGTCGCCGTCACTTCAGTCGCCGCGCTCACAGCGGCTGCTCCAGCGTCGCGCGGGCGTCTTCCGCCGCCGCGTCCTCCGGCTCGGCGCTCGGCGCGCCGGCCGGCGCGGCGCCGATGGTCACGCCGGCCCACTCCTCGACCACCCGCACCACCTCGACGTGGTCGGCCTCCTCGCCGAGCGCGCGGCGCGCGGCGCGGAAGAGCTCCGCGGTGAGCTGCAGCAGCGGCGCCGGGGTGCGCTGCGCGCGCGCGACGTCGGCCGCGATGCCGACGTCCTTGTCGAGCAGCGCGAGGCGGAAGGTGCGCGGGAAGGCGCGCGTCAGCACGCGCTCGGGGAAGAGGTTCATGCTGCTGTTGGAGCGCCCGCTCGACGTGTTGATGACGTCGAGGGCGACAGCGGGGTCGACGCCGGCCTTGCTGAGCGCGGCCAGCCCCTCGGCGGCGCTCCACAGGTGCACGGCGAGCAGCGCGTTGTTGACCGCCTTCACCGCGTCGCCGGCGCCGACGGCGCCGCAGTGCACGATCTTGGCGCCGAACGCCTCGAGCACCGGACGCACGCGCGCCAGCAGCTCGGCGTCGCCGCCCACCATGACGGTGAGCGCCCCCTTCTCCGCCCCGGCCACGCCCCCGCTCACCGGCGCGTCGAGGAAGCCGACGCCGCGTTCGGCGAGCCGCGCGGCGACGCGGCGCGAGCCCTCAGGGTCGCCCGAGGTGCAGTCGACCAGCACGGCGCCCGGCGTCAGCCCCGCGAGCAGTCCGTCGGGGCCGTCGAGCAGCGCCTCGACCTCGCGCGACGTCGGCAGGCAGGTGATCACGACGTCGGCGTCGCGTGCGGCGTCGGCGGGCGTGGCGGCTCGGCGGGCGGCGGGGTGCGCGGCGACGAAGGCGTCGGCGCGCGCGGCCGTGCGGTTCCACACCGCGAGCTGGAACGGCGGCGCCGCGAGGTGGCGAGCCATCGGGGCGCCGATGGCGCCGAGACCGAGGAAGGCGACGTGCATGGGCGCGGCAGGTTGCGGGGACGGTGGGCCGGTAGTCTACTCGGTCCACGCGTCGCCGGGGGCGCGATCGGCCGCCGCCGCCGGTCGTCCTGCGCACCGCCCGCCGTCGGCGGCTGGCCACACGGACCGCAGGCCCGGGAGTTGGATGGACGATCCGCACGAGGTCACGCGCCTCCTGGAGCAGCTCTCGGCTGGCGAGCCGGGCGCGGCGGAGCGCCTCGCGCCGGCGGTGTACGCCGAGCTGCGCGCGCTGGCCCAGGCGGCCATGCGGCGCGAGCGCGACGGCCACACCTGGCAGCCCACTGAGCTGGTGCACGAGGCGTACATGCGCCTCGTGGGCACGCCGCAGCCCGCGTGGGCCGGTCGTCGACATTTCTTCGGCGTGGCCGCCCGCGTGATGCGCCGGCTCCTCGTCGAACACGCCCGCGCGCGCGGGCGGACCAAGCGCGACGGCGGCCTGCGGGTCCCGCTCGACGACGCGTTCCCGGCCGCCGGCGTCCCGCCGCTCGACCTCGTGGCACTCGACGACGCCCTGACGCGGCTGGCCGCGGTCGGCGAGCGGCAGGCGCGGGTCGTGGAGCTGCGCGTCTTCGGCGGGATGACGCTGGAGGAGACGGCCGACGTGCTGGACGTGTCGCTCGCCACGGCCAAGCGAGACTGGACCTTCGCCCGGGCCTTCCTGCGCCTCGCGCTCGACGGGGAGGGGGGCGGGCGGTGACGCCGCCCGGCGTGCCGCCGACGCGGCTCACCGGGGCGTGAGTCCCGCCGCGCGCGCGTCGGCCCGGACCCGCTCGGCGAGCGCGTCGCGGAGGCCGCTGGCCTCGACCGCACGCAGGTTCTCGCGCGCGAGTTGCCGGGCCGCGTCGACGCGCCCGGCGGCGAGGTGGGCGTGCCCCAGCGCCGAGCGGGCGAGGATCCACTCCTCCCAGGCCGGCACGTACCGGCGCGGCGCGGCGCGGATGCGTTCGACGGCGGCCAGGGCGCGGCGGGCGTCGCGCTCGGCCGCCGCGGTTCGCCCCTCGCCGGCCGCGACGAGTGCGGCCAGCGCGTCCGTCCGCGCGACCACGTTCGCGTAGCCCGGCCGTCGCTGGTACGCGTCGCGCACGAGCGGGGCGAGCGTGTCCAGTTCGGCACGCGCCTCCGCCCACCGGGCCTGCGGGATCAGCACCGCCCAGACGCGTTCGATCCGCGGTGTCACGCGCAGCAGCGGTCGCGGGTCGGACGACGCCAGCGCGGTCGCGGCGCGGTAGAGCGAGTCGGCCCGCGCGAGGTCGCCGTCGGCGGCGGTCAGCGCGGCGAGGAGCGAGACCACCCCCGCGTTGTCGTGGCGCCGGGCGGCCGAGCGCGCGAGCGGCCAGGCGCGGCGGCGCTCGCCGAGACGCAGATAGGCGTTCGCCACCTGGCGCTCGCCCGCCGTGCGCGCGTAGTGGTCGTCGGGATGGCGCGCCCGCACCACGGCGAGCATCTCCTGGTAGAGCGCGAGGGAGCCCCGGTAGTCCCCCGCGTCGGCGCGGAGGGCGCCGATTCCTTCGAGCAGGTACGGCAGGTTGTTCCCCTCGTCGCGCTGCCGCTGCATGGCGAGCGCGGCCCCGTACAGCGAGTCGACGGCGTCCCAGTCGCCGGTGTAGCTCCGCGCGACGGCGGCGTAGAAGAGCGCGTCGGCGATTTTCGGATGCGGTGCGCGGAACACCCGCTCGCGCAGGACGAGTGATCGCTCGAAGTGGCGGGAGGCCGACGCGTAGCGGCCCAGCGCGTGGTACGTGTCGCCGAGCGTGTGGTGGATGTCGGCGCGCGTCTCCGGATCGTCGGCGAGGTCGCGCTCCATGCGCTCGGCGGCCAGCTCCAGGGCGCGGAGCACCGTCACGGTCGGGCCCTTCTCCGCGCTCGCGATGTACCACGACGGGTTCGCGGTGGCGAGCACGCCCTGGAGGAAGCGATTGATGCGCTGCGCGCGCGCCGTGGTCGCCTCCGAGAGCGCCCGCGCCGCCTCGGCTCGGCGCGCCTGGGCGCCGGCCGCGCGCGCCTGTTGCACGGCCACGACCGTGGTCGCGAGCAGCGCGGCGGCGGCGACGGTGCCGGCGGCGACGCGCGCGCGGTGCCGGCGCACGAACCGCGCGAGCCGGTAGGTGGTGGTCGGCGTGCGCGCCCGCACCGGCTTGCCGTCGAGCACGCGCTGGATGTCGTCGGCGAAGGCGCCCGGCGTCGCGTACCGCGCGGACGAATCGGCGCGGAGCGCCGTGAGCAGGACGTGATCGAGGTCGGTGAGACGCCGGCCGCCGACCGGTGGCGCGGGTTCCGTCTCGCTCACCACGCGCTCGGCCTCGCCCAACGACAGGCCGTCGAGCGCGTGCGGGCGCCGACCCGCGACGAGCTCGTACGCCAGGGCGCCGAGGCCGTACACGTCGGTCGCGGTGGTGACGCGCCCACGACGGAACTGCTCCGGCGCGGCGTAGGCGGGGGTGAGGGCGAGGAGGGTGGGCGGCTCGGCGCCGGGCCGCACGTGCGACGCGTCGCCGAGCACCTTCGCGACGCCGAAGTCGAGCAGCTTGACCTGGCCGTCCGGCGTGACGAGCACGTTCCCCGGTTTGAGGTCCCGGTGGACCACGAGGTGCTGGTGCGCGAACTCCACCGCGCGGCAGACCGTCTGCACGAGCGCCAGCCGCTCGCGCACCGGGAGCCCGCGGACGCGGCAGTGCTCGGTGATCGGTACGCCGTCGACGTACTCCATCACGAGGTACGGCCGCCCGTCGGCGGTCATCCCGCCGTCGTAGAGGTGGGCGATGTTCGGGTGGGCGAGCCGCGCCAGGATGTCGCGTTCGGCGACGAAGCGTTCGGCGAGCGCCGGCGTGGCGAGCGCCGCGCGCGCGCCACCTTGAGCGCGACGGGGCGCCGGAAGCCGCCGTCGTCGTGCTCGGCCAGGTACACCACGCCCATGCCGCCCTCGCCCAAGACCCGCTCGATGCGGTAGCGACCGAGCCGGAAGCGGCCGTCGACGGACGTGTCGAGCGGAAGCCCGCGCAGGTGGAACCCGGGGCCATTCTCGAGGAAGTCGGGATCGCGATCGAGCGCGTCGACGAGCGAGTGGACGAGCGGCGCCGCGGCCGGGTCTTCGGTGGCGACCCGCCCGAGGAACGCGGCCCGCTCGTCGCCCGCGAGGGCCATGGCCGCGTCGAACCAGCCGTGGACCCGCTGCCAGTCGGTCTCTGCCATGCCGCACCATTCGACCAAGACTGTCGCCGCGCAATACCGGCGCCAGGCTGCTGGCCTCGATGGGATGCAGATGTACGGTGGGTGAGCCGTTTTCGGGGCATCTGTCGCATGGCGCGATGACCCGCCGTGCGTTGGCCACCACCCCCGAACCCCAGGAACACGCGATGCCGCACCCTCACGCAGCCCCCGCCGTCGGCCGAGGCTTTCACGCCGCGGCGATCAGGGTCGCACTCGGAGCGACGTTCGTCACACTCGCGACCGCGAGCCCTGCCGCCGCGCAGTTCGGCACAAATCTGATCGCGAACCCGGGTGCCGAGGCTGGCCTCGGGATGGTGGTGCCCGGTTGGACGACCACGGGTGGGTTCCGGTCGGCGGCCTACGGCTCCACCGGGAGCCTCCCGGGTCCGTCGTCGCCGGGTCCGGCAGACCGCGGCGCCAACTTCTTCGCGGGTGGCGTCGGCGGGTTCGGTTCGACGGCGACGGCCGTCCAGCTCGTGGACCTGTCGAGCTTTGCGGGCCTCGGCGCGCTGGTGGACGCAGGGAGCGTGAGCTACGACCTCTCGGCATACCTCGGCGGCTTCAGCACCCAGAACGACCGGATGACGCTCACCGCGGCGTTCCTGAACGCCGGGTCGAACACGGTAGGCTCGGTGGTGCTCGGGCCGGTGACCGACGTCGACCGCGGGGACGTGACGGGCCTGCTGCTCCGGAGCGCGGCGGGCGCCCTGCCGACCGGAACGCGCTCCGTGCGCCTCACCCTCCTGTCGCAGCGCGAAGTCAGCACCGGCAGCAACGACGGGTACGCCGACAACTTGTCGCTGGTACTCGCCAACGCCGCCGTCCCCCCGCCGCCCACCACCGTCCCCGAGCCCGCGACCGTGGCACTCACGGCATTCGGGCTGACCGCCGTGGGCGCGGCCGCGCGGCGTCGGCGGGCGACGGCCTGACGCGGCGACGCGGTGCGCACCGGCCGGCTACACTTCGGCCGGTGCGCACCGCCCACCTCACCATCGCTGGCATGACGGCCGTGCCCGCGGTGCGCGCCGTCTACACGGCGTTCGCGGGGGTGCCCGGCGTCACGCGCGCCGAGGTGACGATGGGGGGCGCGGTGGTGGAGCACGACGGGACGGTGACGGCCGCGATGCTGGCCGAGGCCGTGGCGCTGGCGGGGTGTGTGCTCGAGGGGGTGCGCGAGGAGCGGCGACTGCCGACGCTCTGACGCCCGGGCTCGGTACCGGGCGCCTTTGGGCGCGGTTAGCTTGCCCGCCTCCCCGCCCCCTTTCCGCCGCCGTGCCAGGACGTCCGGATGACGCCACCCCACCCGTCCGACGACGGCACCGACCGCGCGTACAGCGTGGCCGCGCTGCTGGCGCCGGACATCCTCGCGATGCTCGACGAGGAGCCGGGGAGCGTCGCACTCGAGACCGAGGAGCTGCACCCGGCTGACCTCGCCGATGTGGCCGAGGCGCTGCCGAAGGAACGCGTGGCCGACCTGCTGCGGGCGCTCCCCGCCGCGCGCGCCGCCGACGTGCTGGAGTTCCTGAACGAGGAGCTCCGCTCGGACGTGCTGGAGGCGATGAGCACGCGCGAGGCCGCCGGCCTCGTCACGCAGATGACGCCCGACGACCGCGCCGACGTGCTCGAGGCGCTGGCGGAGGAGAACGAGGAGCGCGCGGAGGAGATCCTCGAGCAGATCCCGCGCGAGGCGCGCGAGGAGACCGAGCGGCTGCTCGCCTACGGGCCGGAGTCGGCGGGCGGGCTGATGACCACCGAGTTCGTCTCGGTGCCGGAGGCGCTCACGGTCGAGGAGGCGCTGGGGCGCGTGCGCGCGATGGCGCGGGCGGAGCGGCGCGAGGCGATGTACACCGTCTACACGACCGACGACCAGGGGCGGCTGCGCGGCGTGCTGTCGCTGCGCGAGCTGCTGGCGGCGCCTGAGGGGGCGCGCCTCGCGGACCTGGCGTGGAGCGAGGTCGTGACGGTGGCCGCGACCGCGGCGCAGGAGGAGGTCGCGCGGCTGACGTCGAACTACGGCTTCGTCGCCGTGCCGGTGGTCGACGCGGAGCGGCGGCTGCTGGGCGTGGTCACGATCGACGACGTCATCGACGTGATCGAGGAGGAGCAGACCGAGGACGTGCAGAAGCTGGGCGGCATGGAGGCGCTCGACGACCCGTACATGAGCGTCGGGCTGCCGGCGATCATCCGCAAGCGCGTCGGGTGGCTGTGCGTGCTGTTCGCGGGGTCGCTGCTGACGGCGACCGTCATCGAGCGCTACGAGGGGCGGCTGGGGCGCGCCGAGCTGCTGACGCTGTTCATCCCGCTGATCGTCAGCTCGGGCGGGAACTCGGGGTCGCAGGCGACGTCGCTGATCATCCGCGCGATGGCGCTCAACGAGATCTCGCTCAAGGACTGGTGGCGCGTGGCGGGGCGCGAGCTGCTGAGCGGGCTCGCGCTCGGCGGCGTGCTGGGGGCGCTCGGCACCGCGCGCGTCGTGCTCTGGCACACGGCGGGGTGGTACGACTACGGGCGCCACCACCTGCTGGTCGCGGCGACGATCGGGCTGACGCTGCTCGGCGTGGTGACCTTCGGGTCGCTGGCCGGCTCGATGCTGCCGTTCGTGCTGCGGCGCGCGGGGTTCGACCCGGCCAGCGCGTCGGCGCCGTTCGTGGCGACGCTGGTGGACGTGACGGGGCTGCTGATCTACTTCAGCGTCGCGATCGCGGTGCTGAGCGGCACCGTGTTGTGACGGGCGGTCGGGCGGACGCGCCGCGCGCCGGGGCGGCGAGCCTGCTGGTCGCGTTCGCGGCCTGCTGCTTCGGGTCGATCAGCATCCTGACGGTGGTCGCGACGCGCGCCGGGACCGCGCTGCCGACGCTGCTCTTCTGGCGGTACGCCGTGGCCGCCGCGGTGCTGGCGCCGATCGCCTGGCGCGTGCGGGCGCGGGCCGCCGAGCTGCCGCGCGGTGCGGCGCTGGCACGCGAGCTGGCGGTGGCGGGCGTCGGGCAGGCGGCGGTGGCGTTCCTCACGCTCTCGGCGCTGCGGTGGATCTCGGCGGCGACGCTGGGCTTCCTGTTCTACACCTTCCCGGCGTGGGTCGCGCTGTTCGCGGCGCTGCGCGGCACCGAGCGCGTCGACGGCCGGCGGCTGGTCGCGCTCGCGCTGTCGCTGGCGGGGATCGTGTGCACGGTGGGCGCGCCGGGGGGCGGTGACCTCGGGGCGCAGTGGCCGGGCGTGCTGCTCGCGCTGGCCGGCGCGCTCGCGTACGCGCTCTACATCCCGTACCTGGCGCGGCTGCACGGGCGCACGACGCCCGAGCTGGCGTCGTGGATCGTGGCCGCGGGGGCGGGGGCGCTGTTCGCCGCGGGGGCGGCCGCCGACGGGTCGCTCACCGCCCACCTCCCGGCCACCTCGTGGGGCGCGGTGCTCGGCCTGTCGCTGCTGTGCACGGTGGTCGCTTTCCAGGCCTTCATCCGCGGGCTCGGCGGGCTGGGGCCGGTGCGGACGGCGATCGTGAGCACGGTCGAGCCGTTCTGGACGGCGGTGCTCGGCGCGCTCGTGTTGGCACAGCCGCTGACGCCCGCCACCCTCGCCGGCGGGGCGCTGATCGCGGCCGCGGTGCTGCTCCTCCAGCTCCCGGCGCGCCGCGCGCCGGCCGGCCCGGCCGTCGAGCGCGCGGGCTGAGCCGGGCGGCGGGGCAAGAGGCTTGCACCCGCGGTCGGTCGGGCGCGCTCGAGCGACGCGCCGGCACTCCGACGCGGACGGTGACATGACGGCGGCGCAGCGGCTTTCGCAGATATTCGGGTGGGCGTTCATCCTCATCGGGCTCGCGGGCTTCGCGGCCACGGGGATGAGCATGACGGCCGACCACACGCTTGCCCCGCGGCTGTTCGGGCTCTTCCCGGTGAACGCCCTGCACAACGTCGTGCACCTGGTGTTCGGCGTGTGGGGGGTGCTCGGCGCCCGGTCGTACGGCGGCGCGCGGGCGTACCTGCTCGGCGCCGGGCTGACGTACCTGGTGTTGGCGGCGCTCGGCTACATCACGCCGAACGGGCTGGGGCTCGTGCCGCTGGGCGGGAACGACATCGGGCTGCACCTCTTCCTCGGCCTCGGGCTGCTGCTGTCCGGGATGGTGACGACGCGCCGCGACGCCGACGTGGGGCGCGGGGCGCGGGCGGCCTGACGGCGTACGCTCAGGTGCGGTGACGGCGGCGGTCGGCGCGCGCGAAGGCGACGCCGCCGACCACCGCCACGGTCGCGAACGAGAACCACTGCACGGCGTAGCTGAAGTGCGACCCCTCGTCGAGCGCCGGCGGGGGGACGCGCACGGGGCGGTCGGGGGGCGGCTGCTCCTCGCCCGGCGGCGCGGCCCAGACGACGTAGTACGGCGTCACGGGGTAGCCGACGGTGCGCGCGACGTCGGCCGGGTCGAGCCAGCGGTAGGCGGGAACGGCGCGCCGGGCACCGATTCGCGCGGGCCCGCGCACCCGCGACGGGATCTCGACGTAGCCGTCGACGGTCACCGAGTCCCCCTCGCGCCAGCGCGCGAGGTCGACGTCCGTCCCGTTGGCCGAATACACCCACCCGCGGTTGACGAGCACCGCGGTGTCGCGCCCGGCGACGCGCACCGGCGTCACGATGTGCAGCCCCGGCGACCCGTCGCGCGAGCGGTTGACGAGCACGAGTTCGTGCGCGTAGTCGGCGCGCCCGGCCAGCGCGACGCGCCGGTAGCGCTGCGCCGCCGTGTCGCGCGGGAGGGCCCCGGGCGCGGTCGGCGCCTCCTGCAGCCGCGCGGCGACGGCGGCGTTGCGCGCGCGGCGCTCGGCGAGGCGCGACAGCTGCCAGACGCCCAACCGCGCGCAGCCGGCGGCCGTGACAAACGAGATGGCGAGGAGAGTGACGACCCGGCGGTTCATCCCGCAAAGCTACGCTGAGAACGGCGGGACGGTCGTGTGGCTCTTGTAAGACCAAGAAAAGCAGGGGGGATGAACATCTGAGAAGGTCGGAGGAAGATCTGATGGTGCGTGCCCGGCGCGCGGCTCCCCGCCGCCCCGCGGAGCCCTCAGATCTTCCTCCGACCTTCTCAGATGTTCATCCCCCCTGCTTTTCAGTTGTCGTTCCCGCGGCCTTACGCCACAGACCCGGCTAGAACAACGCCAACTGGTCCCCGAGTTCGTCCGGCTGCACCGGGCGCTGCCCCATGAGCCGTTGGAGGTCGCGCGTGGTGGCGGGACTGTGACCGGTGAAGTGGTTGCTCACGTACCCCCACACCCGGTCGACGCGCCCGGCGAGCGCGCGCAGGGCGCCGGCCCACGCCTCGAGTTCGCGCGTGCGGTCGAGCTGGACGCGAGAGTAGTCGACGAGGTCGCGGTTCGCGCCCATCCACCGCACGTACGCGAAGGGCGCGGTGGGCCGCTCGGCGAGGGCGAGCATCGTCTTCCGCGGGACCCAGCGCGCGTCGGTGAGCACCAGCGCCACGCGGTGCTCGGCGAGCAGGTTGACTACCCCCTCGGTGATCCAGCCGCGCTGGCGGAACTCGACCGCGACCAGCAGATCCTCCGGCAGCTGAGGCAGGAAGCGCACGAGTGCCGGCAACTCGGCGGGGCCGAAGTCGGGGCCGAGCTGCACGAGGATCGGGCCGAGCTTCGGGCCCAGCTCGCGGGCGCGGTCGAAGAAGAGCGCCGCCGATGCGAACGCGTCGTCGCCGCGCAGCCGCCGCTCGTGCGTGATCTCCTGCGGCAACTTGAGCGCGAAGGTGAACTCGGCCGGCGTGCGCTCCGCCCAGCCGCGCACCGTCTTGACCGGCGGGATCGCGTAGAAGGTCGAGTCGACCTCCACCGTGCGGAACGCGCGCGCGTAGATCCCGAGGAAGTCGCCGACGCGCGCGCCGCTCGGGTAGAACGGGCCCACCCACGCGTCGTAGTTCCATCCCTGCGTGCCGAGGTGCACGCGCGTGCGTGTGGCGTCGTCGGTCGCGCTGGCCATGCGCCGAATGGGCGAGGCGGCCGCGGCGGTGTCAAGGGCGCGGGGTCCCGAACTTGCCGCCGCGGGGGGCATACACCCCGACGGAGACCGCGATGACGTCCGACACGCCCGACCCGCGCCGCCAGCACCCGCAGCTCGCCGACACCGCCTCCTTCCCCGCCGTCCGCCCGGGCGCGCCCGCCGACGCGGACAGCGTCCCGCCGCGCCCGATGGACGAGGAGGAGCGGCGCGGCGTGAAGGCCACGAGCGCGCCGGCGGGGGCGCTGGCCGGGCTGGCCGCCGGGGGGGCGGCGGCGCTGGTCTCCCTGTCGGGCGGGCCGATCGCGCTCGGCGTGGGCGCCGTGGTCGGCGCGGTGGCGGGGGCACTCGGCGGCTGGTTCGGCGGCGCGGCGGCGACCGAGGTGCCGTACGACGCGGCGCACGACGCGCACTACCGCGCGCTGTACGAGGGGGGGACGCCGACCGACCGCGGGTTCGACGCGGCGCGCCCGGCGTACCAGCTCGGTCACGTGTCGGCGCACAACCCCGACTGGCGCGGGCGCGAGTTCAGCGCCGTCGAGCCCGAGCTGCGCCGCGCCTGGGAGAGCGACCTGCGCGCGCGCCACGGCGAGTGGGACGCGGTGCGCCCCTACGTGCGCGACGCCTACGGGCACGCGCGCAGCGAGGGCGCCGGCGTGCGACGCGATCTCGCCGTCGCGGGAAGCGCGGGGAGCGCGGTGGACCCGGACGAGCTCGCGCGCGTGCGCCGCGGCGAGCCGAGCACCGACCACCAGACGTCAGGGGGGATCGTGGTGCGCCAGGACGACGTCGCCGGCACCGACGAGGCGGGCACCGGCGGGCTCGGCGAGCGGCCCGAGACCGACGCCAACACCGCGCACCGGCGCGACCCCGAGTACCGCTAGGGCCCCCTTCTTGCCCCCTGGGCGGCGCTCCGCGGGCACACGCGAAGCGGCAGCCCCGAACCCCGAGACGCCAGCAGCGAGGACCCCATGGACCGGAACGCCGACGACCTCAACGACCCGATGCGCGAGCAGCGCCTGCGCGACCAGCGGATGGACGAGCGCGGGCTCGACCGCTCGGGCGCGCCCGACAGTACCGCCACCAGCGACTCGCTGGTCGGCGACTCGATGCGCGCCGGCGCCCCACGCGGCGACGCGCTCGACGTGGACCGCGACGCCAACGACCTGCGCCGCGACGACGTGAACCCGGGCGACGAGATCGGGGAGGCGGTGGGCGGGATCTCGGGCGTGCTCACCGGCGCCGCGCTCGGCTCGCTTGGCGGCCCGATCGGGACGATCATCGGCGGCATCGCCGGCGCGGTCAGCGGCTGGTGGGCCGGGCGCGCGATCTCCGAGGCCGCGAGCCACGCCACGAACGACGACGACGAGTACTACCGCACGCACTTCGACGGCGCGCGCGGCACGGCGACGAACCGCAGCTACGACGACGTGCGTCCGGCCTACCAGCTCGGCCACATGGCCGGGCGCAACCCGGACTACCAGACGCGCAGCTTCGACGAGGTCGAGCGCGACCTGCGGCACGGGTGGACGGCCGACGTGAGCGAGCAGCACGGGCAGTGGGACGACGTGCGCGACTACGCGCGCCACGCCTACGAGCGCGGGCGCACCGGTGGCGCCGACTCGTCGGCCATGGGCGTCGGCCTGTCGAACCCGAGCGATCAGCGGATCGCGCGCGACGCGAGCGCGCTCGGCACGTCCGACGACAGCGCCATCCGCACCGGCGGCATGGGGGCGATGGGCGGCGCGATGGCGGGCGCCGGCGGCGCGCTCGGCAACCAACTCGACGACCTGAAGGACCGCGTCGACGGCAATCCCGCCTCGCGCCCGGGGCTCGACGCCACGGACTCGATGCACCGCGCGAACCCGGGGAGCGGCGTCGGCGACCGCGCCGAGCACGCGGCCGACCGCGCGGGGAACGCGCTCGGGAACGCGTGGGACAAGACCAAGGACGCCGCGCACCGCGCGGCCGACAAGGTCGGCGACGCCCTCGACGACACGAAGGACCGCGTGGACGGGAACCCGTCCTCGCGCCCGGGCGTCGACCGCACGGACGACCCCGACCGCCGCTACTGAGCGCGCGCTCGGGAACGACGCGGGGGCCGGCTCTTCGGAGCCGGCCCCCGCGTCGCGTTCACTCCTGCATCACCTTCTGGTCGGGCGTCGTCCAGCGCGTCATCCACGCCAGCTCGCGGCGCATCTTGTCGAGCTGGTGGCGCGGCTCGCCGAGGCCGTGCCCCTCGCGCGGGTAGAACACGAGCGACACCGGGACGCCATTGCGCTTGAGGCCGAGGTAGAGTTCCTGCGCCTGGCCGATCGGGACGCGCAGGTCCTGCTGCCCGTGCAGGATGAGCGTCGGCGTCTTCGCCTGCTTGATGAAGGTCATCGCCGAACGCTTGCGGTACTCCTCGACGTTGTCGTACGGGGTGCCGCCGAAGTAGCCGTCGAGCGTGCTCGGGATGTCGTTGGTGCCGTACATCGACTCCATGTTCGTGAGCCCGGCGCCGACCATCACCGCCTTGAAGCGGTTGGTCTGCGTGAGCGTCCACGCCGTCATGTAGCCGCCGTAGCTCCACCCGGCCTGCGCCAGCCGCTGCGGGTCGGCGACGCCGCGCGCGACCAGCGTGTCGATCCCGGCCTGGATGTCCTGGTAGTCGCCGCTCCCCCAGTCCTTGATGTTCGCGCGCAGGAACGGCTCGCCGTAGCCGGTGGAGCCTCGCGGGTTGGGCTGGAACACCACCCAACCGCGCCCCGCCCACACGTGCGCGTAGCTGCCGTAGTTGGACGGGAAGCGGTCGAGCCACGCGCCGGCGGGGCCGCCGTGCACCTGCGTGATGAGCGGGTAGCGCTGCCCGGGCTTGTAGTCGGCGGGGTAGATGACCAGCCCCTCGACGTCCAGCCCGCCCGGGCCCTTGTAGCGCAGCACCTCTGTGCGCCCGATGGCGAGCGCGCGCACCTGCGGGTTGTGGTCGGTGAGCTTGCGCAGCGCGAGCGGGCCGCGCGCGGCGGCGCGGGCGACGTGCACGTCCGGCGGCGTGCGCAGGTCGGAGCGGACCACCGCGACGGTGCGCCAGTCGTCGCTCATCGACGTCGAGCCCACCCACGCCTGCTCGGTGAACAGCGGGCGCGGCGTGCCGCCGGTCGCGGGCAGCTCGAACAGGTTGTTGGTGGTGCGCGTCGGCGCCTCGAGGCGCAGCGTGCGCCCGTCCTTGGACCACCAGACGTCGTTGGGCTGGTACTCGAAGTCGGGCGCCAGCAGCCGCGCCGCACCGCCATCGGCGGGAATCACGGCCAGACGCAGCATCCCGACCTGGTCGGAGGTGCCGGGACGCGTCAGGAAGGCGATCGAACGTCCGTCGGGGGACCAGCGCGGGGTGCCGTCGGTGCCGGGGTTCTCGGTGAGCTTGCGCGGCGCGCCCGCGCCGTCGGCGGCGACGACCCACAGGTCGGACTTGGAACCGTCGTCGGCCCGCGGGGTGGGGCGCACGACGTAGGCGAGCCGCCGACCGTCCGGCGCCCACTGCGGGTCGCCGACGCTGAACTCGCCCTGCACCAGCTCGCGCGCCTTCTTGTCGGCGACGTCGAGCACCCACAGGCGCGTGTGCGGGAAGACGGAGTCGACGACGATCGGGTCGTCCTTGACGCGCTGGCGGCGCTCCTCGTCGGCGGTCGGCGCGCGCGCGGCGACGTAGGCGATGCGCGCGCCGTCGGGCGACCAGGCGAAGGCGCTGACGGCGGTCTTCGACTCGGTGAGTCGCTCGGCCTCGCCCCCCTCGGGGTCGAGCACCCAGAGCTGCGGGCGCTCCTCGCGCGCGCTCAGGAAAGCGAGCCGCTTGCCGTCGGGCGACCAGCGCGGGGAGGCGTCGCTCTTCTTGCTGGTAGTGAGCCGGCGCGGGCTCCCCGTCCCGTCGGCGCGCACCAACCAGACGTCGCTGTCCGTCGCGTTCTCGGTGGTGTCGGTGACGCTGACGACGTAGGCGACCCACCGCCCGTCGGGGGAGAGCTGCGGGTCGCTGACGCCGCGGACGCCCATCACGTCGTCCGGGGTCATCGGGCGCGGCGACTGGGCGGCCTGGGCCAGCGCGGCGGCGGGGGCCAGCGCGAGTAGGGCGAGGGGGCGGAGCATGGGGGGGCCTCTCGGTAGGGACCTCGGACGCTACGCCGGCGTCGTAGGGCGAGCAAGGCTTGGCTCGTCGGCGTCGGTCGTCGCGCGGACGGCTCCACGGACGGGCAACCCTCCCAACGTTCTGGAGAACGGATCACACGGATGCAGCGGATCAGCCGGATCTGCTCCTCGCGGCGGCGACGCGCCGTGTGTCGGTGAGGAGCGATCCGTTCGATCCGCTTCATCCGTATGATCCGTTCTCCAAATCTCGTTGAGCTGTACCCAACACCGAAGGACGCCACGCGACGACGACGCCTCAACGGTAGGTCTCGAAGAAGCCCGCTCCCTGCCCCGCGATGGGTGCGCCGCCGGCTCTACCGGAGAGCCGCGCCACCCCCTTCATCTGCACGAAGTACGGACGCAGCAGCCGTCGCGCGTACTCGCCCTCCCCACGCTCGACCAGGCCGTCGCGCGTGTCGGTCGCGACCGCGTCCTCGACGATCAGCTCCAGCCGCAGCGTGTCGCGCCCGCGCACGTCTTCCAGCCAACCGCGCGCGGGGACGCGCACCTCGCGCCCGCCGACGCGCACCGTGCGCGCGTCCTCGTAGCGGATCGCGCGCGGGCGGAACAGCGCGCGGAAGCCGAGCGAGTCGACGAGATAGACGAACAGCGGCGTCGCGCTGCGCAGCGAGTCGGGGGGCTGCACGCGGCCGTAGAGGAGTGTGTACGCGCCCGCACGGGCGGCGCCCCACTCCCAGGTGACGCCCTGCCAGGTGCCCCAGTTGTGGTCGTGGTAGCCCTGCGCGCCGTCGTAGCGGTCGCAGGCGCCGCCGACGCACACCGTCCCCGAGGCGTCGGCGCGCAGCCCGGCTACCGCGTAGCCCGAGGCGAAGTCCCCGCTCTCGAGCGTCGCGCCCGGGAAGTAGGCACGCGGCGCCGGCGCGACCACCAGGTCGACCGTCACGCGCGCGCCGCTCCCGTCCTCCGCCACCGCCTCCGCGCGCACGGCGTAGCGCCCGTCGGGGAGCACGCGCACCGATGACGGCCCCACCCGCAGGTCGGCGTCGGCGGTCGAGAAGCGCACGTCGCGCGGCCCCACGCGCGCGCTGAAGCGGCGCGCCGGCCGGTCCTGCTCGTGCGTCGTCACCAGCACCTGCCCGCCCCACCGCGGGACGCCGGCCGAGTCGGGAAGTCCGATGCGCCCGCCCACCATCAGCGTCACGAACGCCCACCGCCGCCGGTCGGGGGAGAGCACGTTGAAGTAGTGCCACTCGGCCCAGCTCTCGGGGCGCGCGACGTTTGCCGGCGGGAGGTGGAAGTGATCGATCGCGTGGCGCAGCTCCGCCGGCGTCGGCGCGGCCCAGCGGCGGTCGCCGGCGTCGTCGACCCACCGCCCGCCGGCGAGGTCGGGGGCGGCGCCCACCGCCGCGCTGGCCGAGGGGACCTCGCCGGCGGCGCGCACCGGGAGCTCGCGCCCGTCGGCGAGGCGCAGGTAGACGAGCTTCCCGTCGATCTGCGGCGCCACCGCGCGCACGTCGCGCGCGAGGCGCGGCGCCGCCAGCAGCTGTCCCTGCACGAAGCGCGCGTTCGCGATCGAGAAGAAGAGCCCCCCGAGCCCCCCCGTTTTCATCACCTCGACGTCGAGCCCCTCGGGGAGCACCGTGATCTCCCCCCCGCCGACCAGCTTCTCGTCGCTCGCCTGCGCCAGCAGCGCTTCCCCCACGGCGAGCAGCACCACCATCACGCCGACGCCGAGCCCGTAGCCCAGGAAGAGCAGCGCCGTGCGCCACGGGCGGTGGACGAGGTTGCGGAGCGCGAGCAGCACGATCACCGCGCCGCCGCCTCCGCGGGCGCCGCCGAATCGGACTCGACGACGCCGTCGCGCATCCGCACCACGCGCCGCGCCGCGCGGGCGAGCGTGTCGTCGTGCGTCACGACCACGATCGTCGTCCCGTCGGCATTGAGCCGGCCGAGCAGCGCGATGATCTCGTCGCCGGTGCGCGCGTCGAGCTCCCCCGTCGGCTCGTCGGCCAGGAGGAGCGCCGGGCGGTTGGCGAGCGCGCGCGCGATGGCCACGCGCTGCTGCTCCCCGCCCGAGAGCTGCGCCGGGCGGTGGTCCGCGCGCGCGCCGAGCCCGACGTAGGCCAGCAGCTCGCGCGCCCGCGCCTGCCGCTCGCGCTTCGGCACGCGCGCCTCGGCCATCGGCAGCTCGACGTTCTCGCGCGCGGTGAGCGTGGGCATCAGGTAGAAGCGCTGGAAGACGAAGCCCACGTTGTGCAGCCGGAACGCCGTCGCCGCGGCGTCGGGCATCGCCCCCACGTCGGCGCCGTTGACGCGCACCGTCCCCGCCGTCGGCCGGTCGACGACGCCGAGCAGGTGCAGCAGCGTCGACTTCCCGCACCCCGACGGCCCCACCACCGCCACCCACTCGCCGGCCGCCACGTCGAGCGAGACGCCGCGCACGGCGGCGACGGTGCCCGAACCCAGGCGGTACTCGCGCCGGACGTCGCGAAGGGAGAGGACGGACGCGCTCACCCGACCGCCTCCTCGCGCAGCGTCCCCGCGATCGGCAGCGACGCCGCGCGCCACGACGGGTAGACGCCGGCCGCGACCCCCGACAGCACCAGCAGCCCGAGCGCGCGCCAGGCGGCCGCCGGCTGGAAGACGAAGAAGTCGAACGCCGCCGGCAGCCCGGGGAAGTCGCGCAGGATCGCGTTCAGGTAGCGCGCCGTCACCAGCCCGAGCGCCAGGCCGAGCGCAGCGCCGCTCAGGCTCAGCGCCGCCCCCTCGAGCACGATCTGCTGCACCACGTGGGCGCGGCTCACCCCGATCGCGCGCAGCACCGCGATCTCCCCCACCCGCTCGTTCACCGACACCGTGACCAGTGTCGTCACCAGCAGGAAGCCGATCACCAGGCTGATCGCGCCCAGCACGAAGGCGAGCTGGCGGAAGTAGCTGAGGCGCTGCTCGACCTGCGCCAGCGCCGTGGCGGTCGAGATCGCGCTCACGCGCGGCAGCGTGCGGTCGATGTCGGCCCGCGCGCGCTCCACGTCGGCGCCGTCGCGCACGCGCGCCATCAGCAGCGAGACGCGGTCGGCGCCCTCGGGGCCCCGCAGTGCCTGCAGCGTCGAGAGCGGCAGGGCCACCGCGGGCTGCTCGGCGGGCATGTAGAAGAAGCGCGCGGTGCCGACCACCGCCAGCCGCCGGCGCGCGGCGTAGCTCCGCAGCTGCGGGTCGAAGCCGGCCGCCACGTCCAGCGTGTCGCCGACGCGCGCCCGCGCCGCGCGCAGGAAGGCGTCGTTCGCCACCAGCTGGTCGGCGCGCGCGACGTCGGCGCCACCGGTGCGCTCGTAGTCCCCCTGCACCGCCGGCTCGACGCCGAGCGCGAACGCCACCGCGCGCGGCGGCGGCGCCTCCCCTTCGGCGGGCGCGCCGGCCGGGAGCACGTGCAGCTGCCCGCCCAGCACCGGGCTGACGGCGGCGAGGTCGGGGCGGGCGCGCAGCGCGGCCACCAGCTCGGCGGCGCCGGCGATCGTCGCCTCGCTGTCGAAGGGGAGCGTCCCCTTGGGCGCGAGGCGCAGCTGGTAGCCGCGCACCAGCAGCAGGTCGCCGAACGACTCGCGCATCCCGCCGGCCAGCATCACCATGTCGAGCAGCAGCGCCGCCGAGACGGCGACGCCCAGCACCGCCAGCAGGGTGCGCGTGCGGTGGCGGCGGAGCGAGGCGGCGGCGAGCGTCAGGCGCACGGGCGGAGGGCGGAGCGAGGCGTCAGCGGCCGAACAGCTCGAGCGGCGCCGTGCGCGCCAGCCGCGCCGCCGCGGCCAGCCCGGCCAGCACCCCGAGCGCGAGCGAGAGCCCGACCGCGAACGTCGCCACCTCGGGCGTCACCAGCGCGAACAGCAGCGGCGTGCGGTAGACGCCCTGGTAGTACGCGTTCACCACGCGGCTCGCCGCCCACCCGATCCCGAGCCCCATCGCGCTCCCCAGCAGCGCCACCAGCGACGCCTCCAGCACCAGCGACGCCACCACCGTGCGGCGCGAGATCCCCATGAGGCGCAGCGCCGCCACGTCGCGCCGCCGCTCGTCGATCTTGAGCAGCAGGATGCAGAGCAGGAACGCGGCGCTCGCGACGACGGTGATGACGCCGATCGCGCGGTGGAAGCGGCGCACCACCTGGAAGGTGCGCGAGGTGCGCACCGCGACATCCGTCGAACGGTAGGCGCGGAAGCCGAACGCCGCGTCGTTCACCGCCGCCAGCGCGCGCGCCGTCGACGCCTCGCCGCGCGTGCCCACGGCGAAGCGGTCGACGCGGTTCTCGTAGCCGGCCAGCCGCTGCAGCTGGTCGAGGTGCAGGCGCACGCGGTACTCGCCGCGCGCGATCTCGGCGGGGTCGGCGCCGCGGCGCACGAACGCGCCCACGACCGCCGTGTCGGTCGCGCCGCCCGCGCCGGCGGCCGCCGGGCGCGCGGCCAGCACCACGCGGTCGCCCAGCCGGAGCCCCGCGTCCCGTTGCAGCCGCTCGTCGACCGCGATCGCGCGCGGGGGCGCGGGGGGAACGGGGCGCAGCCGCCCCCCCTCGACGACCGCCGACGCCGCGGGCTGCGCGCCCGCGAGCGGCGCCAGGGCGGCGAGGGCGAGGAGGGGGCGAACGACGGGCATGCGACGGCGGCGGAACGGGCGCCGCGCGGCCCCGGTTCCCGTCGCGCCGATCAGTCCGCGCGCTCGGGAAGGGTCCCCGCGGTCGGCGCGACCCGCGTGAAGTCGCCGCGCGCGGCGCGCGGCGCCAGCTCGGGCTCGCGCGCCGTCTTCACCCACTGCGCCGTCTCGCGCAGCGCGGCGCGCGACTCGGGGAAGTCGTACGCCGGCTCCTGCATCTTCTTCAGCCCGCGCGTCACCAGCAGGAACGCGCCCCCCAGCTCCAGCACGGCGACGAGCAGCGTCCCCGCCCAGTAGTTGCCGAGCAGGCGCCCGAAGAGCGCTGCCAGCGCGATGGTGAGCGCCGTGAGCGCGACGACGCCGGCGCCGAAGGCGATCGCCAGCCGCACGCCGCCGCGCGCGCCGTCGCGCACGTTGTCGTGCATCTCGAGCTTCGCCAGCCGCACCTCGTCCAGCGCCAGGCGCTTGGAGTCGTCCGCGAGGCGGCGGATCAGGTCGGGAATGCCGGCGTCGGGGTCGATCGGCGCGGGGGAGCGGCTGGCCACGGGCAACCTCCAAGAAACGTCCGCAAGAGCGTCAGGGCGGCGCCCCGGGCGGCGGGGCGCGCGCGCCGTGGGCGCAAGGAGCGTTCCGGCTGCTAGCCCTCCGCCGGGTCGAGCGGCTCGACCAGCACCTGCTGCGCGACCCCGGGGCCCACAGCCGGGCGGGCGTCCCCCACCGCCAGCGTCAGCGGCCCGTCGAACGGCGCGCGCGCCACCAGCGTCACCTCGGCGCCGGGCGTCAGCGCGAGCTCGCCCAGGTAGCGCAGCAGCTCGGCGTCCTCGTCGCTCACGCGCACCACGCGCGCCCGCGCCCCCGGGGCGAGGTCGGAGAGCGCCAGGTGCGGCCGCTCGTCGACGGCCCCCTCGCGCGTCGGGATCGGCGCCCCGTGCGGGTCGAACGCCGGGTCGCCGAGCGCCACCGCCATGCGGTCGATCAGCTGGTCGGAGGCGGCGTGCTCCAGCCGCTCGGCCTCCTCGTGCACGCGGTCCCACGGATAGCCGAGGACCGTCGCCAGGTAGCACTCGAGGATGCGGTGGCGCCGCAGCGTGCGGAGCGCCGCCGTCCGCCCCTCCTGGGTCAGCCGGACCCCGCGGTAGCGCTCGTAGGTGAGCAGCCCCTGGTCGGCCAACCGCTTCACCATCCCGCTGACGCTCGCCGGCGCGACGCCGAGGCGGTGGGCGAGGTCGTTGGTCGCGGCCGCGCCGCCGGCGCGCTCGAGTTCGTAGACGGCCTTGAGGTAGTCCTCGACCGGGGCGGTCAGCGGCGGGGCGTCGGGGCGCGACGGCATGCGGCCAAGGTAACGCCGGCTACACCGGGGGCGGGACCGGGACCGCGTCGTGCGCGCGTGCCGGCGTCGGCCCGGCCCCCTGCCGCCCGCGCAGGAGCAGCACCGGGACCGCGGCCCGGTGGCGGACCGCCTCGGCGACGCTGCCGTAGACCACGTCGGCCAGGAAGCGGTGCCCGTGCGTCGCCATCGCGATCAGGTCGCACCGCTCGCGCTCCGCCGCCGCGAGGATCTCGTGCGCCGGGTCCCCGTTGGCGAGGATCGCGTCGCACTCGAAGCCGTCGGCCGAGAGCGCGCCGCAGACCGATTCGAGGTACTCGCGGTCGCGGCGCATCTCCTCCGACTCGCGCAGCGGCACCTGCCCGATGTTGCGCGCCACCCAGCCGTCGGCGACGTGGATCAGCGTCAGGGTCGCGCCGCACAGCCGCGCCAGCGGGCGCACGTGCTCGAGGATCGCCGCGTCGTAGGGGGAGTGCTCGAGCGGCACGAGGATGCGGGCGTAGACCGGCATGGGCACACGGTGCGCCGCGGACGGCCGGGGCGCAACCGGCGAAGGGCGCTCGGTGGCTCGTGGAAGACCAAGAAGAGCAGGGGGGATGAAAATCTGAGAACTGCTCTGAAAAGGCGCGGATACGCTTGGGGCTCTGAGCTCATCCGCGCCCTTTCCGCCCTTCTCAGATTTTCATCCCCCCTGCTCTTCAGTTGACCTTGAAAGGCATCACTCGAGCCACCCCCGCGCCGTCTGCACCAGCAGCCACGCGTTCAACCCGCCGATCACGCACGCGACCAGGTACGCCAACATCTTCAGCCAGCCGGGATTCACGAACTCCCCCATCTTCGCCCGGTCGCTCGTGAACCGCACCAGCGGGAACACCGCGAACGAGAGCTGCAGCGACAGGATCACCTGGCTGAACACGAGCAGCCGCGCCGTCCCGCTCTCCCCGTAGAGGACCGACACCACGGCCGCCGGCACGATCGCGATCGCGCGCGTGATGAGGCGCCGCATCCACGGGCGCAGCCGGATGTCGAGGAACCCCTCCATCACGATCTGCCCCGCCAGCGTCCCCGTGAGCGTCGAGTTCTGTCCCGAGGCCAGCAGCGCCAGCGCGAACACCGTGCTCGCCGCGCCCACGCCCAGCAGCGGCGAGAGGAGCTGGTAGGCGTCCTGGATCTCGGCGACCTGCGTGTTCCCCGTGCGGTGGAAGGTCGCCGCGGCCACGATCAGGATCGCCGCGTTGATGAACAGCGCCAGCGAGAGCGCGACCGTCGAGTCGATGAAGGCGAAGCGCACCGCCTCGCGCCGCCCGGCCGCGCTCTGCTCGTACTTGCGCGTCTGCACGACGGAGCTGTGCAGGTAGAGGTTGTGCGGCATCACCGTCGCGCCCAAGATCCCGATCGCGAGGTAGAGCTTCTCGCGGTCGCGCACGATGTCCGGGTCGGGGACGAAGCCGCGCGCCACCGCCCCCAGGTCCGGGCGCGAGACCAGCAGCTCGAAGAGGAAGCAGACGCCCACCGTGGCGACGAGCGCGATGACCAGCGCCTCCAGCCGGCGGAACCCCTTGTTCTGCAGCGTCAGCACGAGCAGCACGTCGACCGCCGTGATCACGATCCCCCACGTCAGCGGGATCCCGAACAACAGGTTGAGCGCGATCGCCGTCCCGATCACCTCGGCCAGGTCGCAGGCCGCGATCGCGATCTCGCACAGCACCCAGAGCGCGAAGTTGACCGGCGGCGCGTAGTGGTCGCGGCAGGCCTGCGCCAGATCGCGCCCGGTGACGATGCCGAGCTTGGAGGCGAGCCCCTGCAGCAGCACCGCCATCAGGTTCGACAGCAGGATCACGCTCAGCAGCGTGTAGCCGAAGCGCGACCCGCCGGCGAGGTCGGTGGCCCAGTTCCCCGGGTCCATGTAGCCGACCGCGACCAGGTACCCCGGGCCGGCGAACGCCAGCAGCTTGCGCCACCAGGTCGTCCCCGCCACCGGCACCGTTCGGTACGCCTCGGCGAGCGACGGGGCGAGACGCGCCCGGCGCCACCCCCCTGTTGGAGGCGGTGCGGGCTCGTCCGGGACGGGCTGAGGGAGGGCCATGCGGGCAAGTTAGGATGTCCTAACTTACCCCGCAACTGGCGACCTCACTGCGCGTCAGTCGACCACGGTGAACCGGATCGTCTTCGCCGTCCCCGCCGTACCACCCGCCGCGGCCGCCGAATACGGAGTGGCGACGACGGTGTGCGCCCCCGCCCGCGGCGTCCATGAGAGGTAGTCGTAGCTCCCGTCGCTGCGGCGCCCGTTGTCACCCGCGATCGCGTACACGTACCTGCTCTCGACCCGGTAGCTGGCGTCCGCGTCGTAGCCGAAACGCACGCTCCCCACCGTCTGCGGCGACGTGTTCGCGCGGATGTTGAGCCGACGCGTCGGCAGACGGTCGAGGTCGATCGTCGCGCCGTCCGGGATCGGGTCGAAGCCCGCGATCGGCAGGTCGGTCACCGCGTTGATGAGCGTGAGGCTCGTGACCGCCAGCTGCGGCGGAGGCGGCGGCGGAGCGGCGTACGTCAGCTTGTAGATCGTCCCGCTGTAGTCGTCGGAGAGGTAGAGCCCCCCGTCCGGCGCCACCGCCGCGTCCACCGGGCGCCCCCACACGCCGCCGGTCAGCCACCCCGTGACCAGGTCCACCTGCGCCCCCGGGCGCTGCGCCGCCGCGTCCCACGGGAAGTAGACGAACTTGTAGCCGGTGCGCGTCGACCGGTTCCACGACCCGTGCAGCCCGACCACCGCGCCCCCGCGGTACGCCGCCGGGGCAGCGGTACCCAACCAGTACGTGAGCCCCAGCGGCGCCGAGTGGGCCTGGATCCCCTTGCTGATCCGGTCGGCCGTGCCGCAGTTGAGGCGCGTGCCGTCGGCGTTGTTCTGCACGTCGCGGTCGAAGGGCATGTTGTCCAGCCCCGCCGGCGTGTCCGGGTTCGGGTTGCAGAACGGCCAGCCGTAGTGCCCCCCGTCGCGCACCGCGGTGAACTCCTCCGGCGGGTGGTCGTCGACGTACGACTGCATCACGCGCCCGTAGTCGTTCGTGCCGTCGCCGTTCCAGTCGTTCTGGAACGGGTACGCGATGTTGTCGCGGTTGTTGACGACGACCCACAGCGTGTTCGTCCCCGGCGCGATCGCCAGCCCCTCGGCGTTGCGCAGCCCCTGCGCGTACAGCCGGCGCCCGCCCCCGGCCGCGTCGTACAGGTAGACGGCGCCCCCCTTCGGGTCGCGATCCAGGTCGGCCGGGTCGGCGTTGGACGGCGAGGCGATCGACAGGTACAGGCGGTTCCCGTCGAGCGCGATGTTCTTGAGCTGGTGCCCGTACTGCCCCTGCAGCTCCCCGCTGCTGTTGTCCGGCAGCCCGCTGATGATCACCTGCCGCGCGCCGGCGCTCCCGTCGGCGGCGTTGTAGACGTAGCGGTTGATCTGATGACTCTCGGCGACGTACGCGTACGTGACCCCGCCGATGGTGTGGAACACCACGTCGTGCGGGCGGCGGAGCCCGCTCAGCCACGTCGTCACCGTCGCGTCGCCGTTCGCGTTCGGCCGCACGCGCATCACCACGCCCGCGCTCGAGCGCGACACCAGCAGGTCGCCGTTCGGCGCCACGGCCAGGAAGCGCGGCGACGGCACGCGCGCGTGCACGCGCACGGTGAAGTTCGGCGGCACCCGCAGGTACCGGTCGACGTCGAACGGCGCGCCGCGCATCGACGCCGGCACGTCGACCTTGACCTGCACGCTCGCCCCCGGCGCCACCTGGGCGGCCGGGCGCTGAGACGGGGTCAGGGCGGGGCCGGCGTCGCCTTCGGCGGCGGGCCGAGTGGGCGCGTCGGCGCAGGCCGCGGCAAGTGCGAGCAGCGCGGGCGTCGCGCCGCCGGTCAGGGCGCGGCGCGCGCGGGTGCGGGGTGAGAACACGTCGCCTCCGGAACACGGGAACGCGCGCGCGCACCGGCGCGAACGCGAGGATCGCCGCGTCCCCAGTGGCAACATTCGCGCGCGCCTGCCTCCCGCGAGCCCGCCAGCTGGTCGCCGCGTCGTATCGACAATGCGCGCGGCGTGACGCAGGTCACCCCGACCACCGCTCCAGCAGCTGCAGCAGGATCCGGTGCGTCATCCCCCAGATCGTGTGCCCCTCGTGCACGAAGCTCGGCACCGTCAGCGCGTGCCCCCGCGCCCGCACCGTCGACGTGGTCGCGAACCCGGGCTCCGCGAACCGCCGCACCGGCACCCAGAACGCCGCCGCCAGCTCGTCGCTCAGCCTCAGCTCCCCCGGGCGCGACAGCACGGCCACGTGCGGCCGCACCACGATCGGCGGCAGCGACGGCGTCCGCGGATACAGCTCGTCGAGCGCGCCGAGCAGCGCCCCGTCGCGCCGCAGGTCGAGCCCGGTCTCCTCCCACGTCTCGCGCGCCGCGGTCGCCCACGGGTCCGGGTCGCCCGGCTCCTCGCGCCCGCCCGGGAACGCGACGTGTCCGCTCCACGGGTCGCCGGGGTACTCGGCGCGCCGCACGAACAGCAGCTCCGGCGTCCCCCCGTTCACCCGCAGCACCAGCGCGACCGCCGCCCGCCGCGGCACCGGCTCCCCCGGTCCCACCGCGGCCGGCGCCCCCGGCCGCGCCGCCAGCGCCGCCGCCAGCGCGACGAGCTCGGGATGCCCGAAGTGCCCGAGCGCGTCGCCGAGCAGTGCGCCGCTCAGTGGGCGACCTCGCCGCCCGCGTCCCCCCACCCGCGGATCCCGCCGCGCATCGAGCTCACCTTCTCGTACCCCATCTGCTGGAGCACGTCCGCCGCCAGCGCCGACCGGTTCCCGCTCGCGCAGTAGATCACGACTTCCTGGTCGCGGGGCACGCGCTGCTCGATCGCCGACTCCATCATGCCGCGCGGGATGTGCACGGCGCCCTCGATGTGCCCCAGCGCCCACTCGTTCGGCTCGCGCACGTCCAGCAGCGTGAACGCGTCGCCCTGGGCGCGGCGCGCGCGCACCTCGTCGGGGCCCACTTCGGTGATGCGGGCCTTCGCTTCGTTGATCAGGTCAGTCGCCGTTTTCATCGGGTTCCTCCTCAGGGAAAGCGGGAGTCGACACTGCGGGAGTCGATAGAGCGGGAGTCGTTACTGCGTCGCCTCGAGCTTGGGGCCAACGCAGTAACGACTCCCGCTCTATCGACTCCCGCAGTGTCGACTCCCGCAGTTCACGCTCATCAAAATTCCACCACCAAACTCGCCTCGTCCGCATCCAACACCGCCCGCGCCCCCAGCGGCACCGTCCACTGCTCCTCGATGTGCCCCACCGGCACCCCCAGCACCGCCGGCACGCGCAGCTCGTCCGCGACCTCGCGCACCACGTCCGCGAGCGTGCGCCGCCCGTCGTCCTCACACTCTTCGGGGCACGCCGAGCAGTGGCCGAAGGCGATCGCGCGACAGCCGGCGAAGGCGTTGGCGAGCAGCAGCTGGCGCAGCATCCGGTCCACCCGGTACGTCGCCTCGTTCACGTCCTCCAGCACCACGATCGCGCCGTCGAAGCGCGGCGCCCACGGCGTGCCCGCGAGCGCCGCCAGCAGCGCCAGGTTCCCGCCCGCCAGCCGCCCCGCCGCGAGCCCCGACCGCAGCGTGCGCGCCGCCGGCGCCACGCCGCACGGCTGCCCGTCCGCGCGCACCGCGGCCAGGAACGACCGCTCCGAGAACGCGGTGAGCGGCGCCCGCGCGGTCGGCCCGTGGTACGTCACCAGCCCCGGCGCCTCCGCGGCCGCCGCGCAGTGCAGCGCCGTCACGTCGGAGTAGCCGACCAGCGCCCGCGGCCGCACACGCAGCGCCCCCCAGTCCACCGCCGCCAGGATCCGCATCGCGCCGTACCCGCCGCGCAGGCACCACACCCCGTCCACGCGCGGGTCGCGCAGCGCCGCGTTCAGGTCCGCCGCCCGCTCGGCGTCCGTCCCCGCGAAGTAGTCGGCGTGCCGCAGCGCGTGTTCACCGACCGTCGGCTCCCACCCCAGCCGGCGCGCCGTCGCCACCGCGCGCTCGACTTCGTCGGCACCGCGCAGCGGGCCCGCGGGCGCGACCAGCGCGACGCGCGCGCCGGCTGCGAGCGGCGGCGGGCACAGCGGGCGGGGAGCGTCGATCGTCGGCGCGAGCGCGGTCATGCGCGCGAACGTAGGCGCCCGCGCGACCGCGGGCAACGCGCGACGGCGGGGGCCGCCGGTACGCCGGTTGCCCCGGACGCGTCCGACACGACGCGCTCGACACCCTACAGGAGGCACGGCATGGCCGACCGCTCGCCGAACGACCCGCGGCAGGACCCGCTCGAGACCGCCCGCGACGTCACGGACACCACCTCGCCCCGCTCCCAAGGCGACGGTATGGAGACCGACGCCGCCACCTCCAACCCCGCCGGCGAGCGGCCGGACCAGCGCGCCGACCAGCGCGCCGACCAGAGCGCTGGCGCCGACGAGCGCGGCCGCGACCAGGAGGGCGACCGCGAAGGACGCGGCGGCTACGGCAACGACACCGGCTTCGTCGGCGGCACCGTCGGGAGCCGAGACGACGCCTGAGTCGAACACGTGGTGCAACGTGGGGCGTGCGAGATAAGGCGTGCGAGATAAGGCGGGCGGGGTACGGCAGGCGAGGTGGAGCGACCGGTCGCCGTACCCCGCCCGCCGTACCCCGCACGTAGTATCTCGCCCGCCCCACCTCGCCCGCCCCACCCCGCCCGCCTCACCCCGCCCTCGCTCGTGCCCCTCCCCTCCTGGCTCGCCGCCGCCGCCGACGCCGCCCCCTGGCTCGCTGCGCCGCTCGTCGTCTGGTGGCGCGCCCGCGACTCGCGCTCGCTCGACGACTACCCCGCCGAGCCCCCGGCCGCCCCCCCGCTCGTCTCAGTCGTCGTCCCCGCCCGCGACGAGGCGCGCAACATCGAGCGCTGCCTCGCCTCGGTCCTCGCCACCCGCTGGCCCGCACTCGAGGTCCTCGTCGTCGACGACCACTCCGCCGACGGCACCGGCGCCCTCGCCCGCGCCGTCGCCGCCCGCGACCGCCGCCTGCGCGTCCTCGACAACCCGCCCCTCCCCGCGGGCTGGATGGGAAAGCAGTGGGCCTGCGCCACCGGCGCCGCCGCGGCCCGCGGCGCGGTCCTCTGCTTCGCCGACGCCGACACGACCCACGCCCCCGACCTCCTCCCGCGCGCCCTCCGCGCCATGCACGACCGCCAGGCCGACCTACTTTCGGTCGCCGGCCGCCAGGAGATGGCCTCCTTCTGGGAGAAGGTGGTCCAGCCGCAGGTCTTCGCCGTCATCGCCGGCCGCTACGGCGGCACCGAGCGCGTCTCCCGCTCCCCACACGCGGTCGACAAGATCGCCAACGGCCAGTGCCTCCTCATGACGCGCGAAGCCTACGACCACGTCGGCGGCCACGCCGCGGTCCGCGACGTCGTGGCCGAAGACCTCAAGCTCGCCCAGCGCACCCACGCCGCCGGCCGCTCGGTCCACCTCCTGCTCGGCCAGGCCCAGCTCGCCACCCGCATGTACACCTCGCTCCGCGAACTGGTCGGCGGCTGGCGTAAGAACGTCTTCGCCGGCGGACGCGAAGCGATGCCACTCGGCAAGCTCGGCCAGTTGCTCTTCCCCGTCCTGCTCCTCCTGCCGGCCCTCCTCCAGCTCTATCCACTCGGCGTCCTCCTCGCCGCGCGCGCCGGCCTCGTCCACGACGCCACCACGATCCGCGGCGCCGTCCTCGCCGTCGCCGCCACGCTCGTCTTCTGGGCGGTCACCTACCTCCGCGCCGGTCTCTCCCCGCTCTGGGCCCTGCTCTTCCCACTCGGCGCCGGCACCTACCTCACGATCTCCCTCCAGGCGATCGCCCGCGGCCAGAGGGTTGAGTGGCGCGGCCGCGAGTACCTCTCGGCGTCCGGCACGGCCTGACCCGCCCCGGCACGCCAACGCGTCGCCGCGCGCCGCCACGCGTCGTTCCGGCACGGCCCCCGCCGCCGGACGCCCCACATTCGCGGCGTGCGCATCCCCGACGCCGCCCGACTCCTCGCCGACGCCCGCTCCCTCGACGCGCTGCGCCCCCTCGCCCGCGCGGTCGGCTTCCACGCCCCGACGCTCCCCCTCCCCCGCGCCACCCGCCGCGCCCTCGCCCTCGACGAACTCCCGATCCACCGCGCCCGACTCGCACTCGGCCCCCCACCACTCCGCGCCCTCCTCGCCGAAGTCCCCGACGAGGTCCCGCTCCGCGACGCCACCCGCACCCTCGCCGCCCGCCTCGCCACCCGCGCCCCGGACGGCCGCTGGCTCCTCCTCCTCACCCACCCGAACGGCCACGCAGTCGCGATCGCCGCCTGGACCACCAACCCCGGACGCCCACCCCGCGTCCACGCCCTCACCTGCGACCCGCACGACGTCCGCGACTCCGACGCCGAAACGCTCCGCGCCCTCCACGCCCACGCCCCACCCCCACACGCCCCCCCGCCCGACGCCCTCCTCGCCCACCAGCGCTGGCTCGACGTACTCGGCCGCGACCGACTCGGCGCCCGCTTCTACCACACCCTCGCCGCCACCGTCGCCGCCCTCGCCGAATCGGCCGTCGGCGTCGACGACCCCGCCGCCCGCGCCGACCTCGCCCTCCTCACCACCACCCGCGCCCTCTTCCTCGCCTTCCTCCAGGCGAAGGGATGGCTCGACGGCGACCACGCCTTCCTCCCCCACCAGTACGACGCCTGCATGGCCGCCGGCGGGAGCTTCCACCGCCGCGTCCTCCGCCCCCTCTTCTTCGGCACCCTCAACACCCCGCGCCGACACCGCGCCTCCGCCGCCCGCGCCTTCGGCCGCATCCCCTTCCTGAACGGCGGCCTCTTCGCCCTCACCCCGCTCGAGCGCCGCCACCGCGCCCTCCGCCTCGACGACGCCGCACTCGGCGCCCTCGTCCACGACCTGCTCGGCCGCTACCGCTTCACCGCCCGCGAAGACGCCGCCACCTGGAGCGAGGCCGCCGTCGACCCGGCCATGCTCGGCCGCGCCTTCGAGTCGCTGATGCACGCCCGCGAACGCCGCACGACGGGCGCGTTTTACACCCCGGCGCCGATCGTCGAACGCGCCACCGCGGCCGCCCTCCGCGCGGCGCTCCTCACGCCGCCCCCCGGCGCCCCCACTCTCCCCGAGTCGCTCGTCGACGACGCCCTCGCCGGGGTCGCCGCAGGATCCGGCCCCCACACGCACGCCCTCTACGCCCGCGTCGCCCGCCTGCGCGTCCTCGACCCGGCCTGCGGCTCCGGCGCCTTTCTCGTCCACGCCCTCGAGCGCCTCGCCACACTCCTCGCCGCCGCCGGCGACCCGCGCTCGGTCGCCGAACGACGCCGCGCCCTTCTCACCACCGCGATCTTCGGCGTCGACCGCAACCCCACCGCGGTCTGGCTCTGCGAGCTGCGCCTCTGGCTCTCCTGCGTCATCGAGGCCGACGACGACGCCGCCCGCCTCGCCCCCCTCCCGAACCTCGACCACAACATCCGCGTCGGCGACGCGCTCGCCACGCCCCCCGGCGCCCCCGCACTCCTCGCCGACGCCGCACACGCCTGGGGCGGCGCGCCCTGGGGCGCCGGCCCCCCACTCGGCGGCGCCACGCTCGCCGCCCAGCGCGCCCGCTACGCCCGACGCTCCGGCGCCCGCAAGCGCGCCGCCGCCCGCCAACTCGACGCCGCCGAACGCGCCCGCGCCCTCGACGCCCTCGACCGCACCCTCGCCGCCCTCCGCCACGAGCGCCGCGAAACGCTCGCCCACGCCCGCGCCCGTGACCTGTTCGGCACGCGCCCGCCCCCCTCACCGCGGACGCGCGCCCGCCTCGACGCCCTCCGCCGCGCCCTCCGCACCGCCTCACGCGCCCGCGCCGCCCTCGCCGACGGCGGCGCCCTCCCCTTCGGCTACGCCTGGCACTTCGCCGACGTCGGCGCGGCCGGCGGCTTCGACGTCGTCGTCGGCAACCCACCCTGGGTCCGCCCCCACGCCCTCCCCCCGGCCGAACGCCTCGCGCTCCGCAACCACTACCGCGCCGTCCGCGACGCCGCCTGGCGCGCCGGCGCCACCCTCGCCGGCGCCGGCACCGGCTTCGCCGGCCAGGCGGACCTCGCGGTCCCCTTCGTCGAACGCGCCCTCGCCCTGCTCCGCCCCGGCGGCGCGCTCGCCCTCCTCGTACCGGCCAAACTCTGGCGCGCCCTCGCCGGCGGCGGACTGCGCGCCCTCCTCGCCCGCGAGTCCCACCTCCTCGCCCTCGAGGACTGGAGCGACGCGCCCGCGATGTTCGACGCCGCCGCCTACCCCTCCCTCCTCGTCGCCGCCCGCCCCGCGTCCCCCGCGCCCACCCCCCAGCACGTCCGCATCGCCGTCCACCGCGGCACTGCCGTCGCCCGCGACACCCTCCCCGCCGCCACCCTCCCCCTCGACCCCGGCGACTCGGCCTCCCCCTGGCCCCTCCTCCCAGTCGCCGCCCGCGCCGCCTTCGACGCCCTCCGCGACGCCGGCCCCCCTCTCGCCGCCTCGGGTCTCCCCCGCCCCACACTCGGCGTGAAGTGCGGCTGCAACGACGCGTTCCTGGTCCACGCCGAACCCGGCGACGGCCCCCTCGCCACCGTCCGCGCCGGCGACCGCGTGGCCCGCGTCGAGCGCGAGCTTCTCCGCCCCGTCCTCCGCGGCGAGGACCTCGCCCGCGACGGCGCCGCGCCCCCCGACCCACGCGGCCAGCCGATGATCCTCTGGACGCACGACCCCGCCGGCGCCCCCCTCCGCACCCTCCCCCCACTCGCCGCCCGCTGGCTCGCACCCTGGCGCACCCAGCTCGCCCGCCGCGCCGACGTCGGCGCTACCCGCGAGTGGTGGACACTCTTCCGCGTCGCCGCCGGCGATCCGACCCGCCCGCGCGTCGTCTGGGCCGACCTCGCGCGCGCCCCCGCCCCACACCTCCTCGCCCCCGGCGACCCCACCGTCGCGCTGAACAGCTGCTACGTCCTGACCCCGACCGACGAACACGACGCCCGCGCCCTCGCCACCCTCCTCGCCACACCGATCGCCGCCGCCTGGCTCGGCGCCCTCGCCGAACCCGCACGCGGCGGCTTCCGACGCCACCTCGCCTGGACCGTCGCCCTCCTCCCCGTCCCGCGCGACTGGGCCGCCGCCCGCGCCGCACTCGCCACCGCCTGGGACGCACCACCCGCCGCCCGCACCTCGGTCGCCGCCGCGGCCTACGCCCTCCCCACCCACCGCCTGGCCGCACTCCTCGCCTGGGACGCGGGCCTCCTGTCCCCCGAACCAGCCGACGCCACCGTCCGCGCCGTCCGCGAGCGCCACCGCCGCACCGCCGCCACGGCGCTCTCCGCCCCCATCGCCCCCTCCCACTGGCGCGGCTCGCGCGAGCCCGGCACCTCGTGCTGACCCGCCTCCGCCACGTCGCGCCCCCCTCGGCCCGCGACGCCCTCGCCCGCGCGGCCCTCGCCATCGGCACTCCGCTCCCCGCCCCCACACTCGGCACGGTCACCCTGCACCCGCACCAGCAGCTCGCCGTCGCCCGCCTCGACGCCGCCCTCCGCGCCGCCGGCGGCGCCCTCCTCGCCGACCACGTCGGCACCGGCAAGACCTTCGTCGCCCTCGCACTCGCCCGCGACCACGCCCCCGCCGCGATCCTCGTTCCCGCCGCCCTCCGGGACAGCTGGACCGCCGCCGCCCGCGCCGCCAGCGTCCCCTGCGCGCTCGTCACTCACGAGTCGCTCTCGCACCCCGCCCCCAGAGCATCCATCGCCCGCGCGCTCCGCGACGCGCGTCTGGTCGTCGTCGACGAAGCACACCACCTCCGCAACCCAGCCACCCTGCGCTGGCGCCACCTCGCCACCCTCGCCTCCCACGCCCGCATCCTCCTCCTCTCCGCGACCCCCGTCCACAACCGCGCCTCCGACCTCGCCGCCCAACTCGCACTTTTCCTGGGCGCCCGCGCCCGCTCGCTCGCCCCCGCCGCCCTCGCGCGCCTCGTCGTGCGCCGCCCCCGCCCGCCCGAGCCAGCCACACCCGACGCGGCCCCCGCGCCCCACACCGCACGCCTCCCCACCGTCGCCCCCACCTGCTGGCACCGCCCCGCACCGCACCCCGCCGACGCCACCCTCTGCGCGACCATTCTCGCCCTCCCGCCCCCCCTCCCCCCGCGCGACGGCGGCCACGCGGCCGCACTCGGCCGTCTCATCCTGCTCCGGCTCCTCGCGTCCGACGTCGACGCCCTGCGCGTCGCCCTCCGGCGACGCCTCGCCCGCGCGGCCGCCCTCGACGCCGCCCTCGCCGACGACCGCCACCTCGACGCACACGCGCTGCGCCGCTGGTGCGCACCCGGCGACGACGTGCAACTCGGCTTCGCCCTCGACGACGTCACCACCGCGCCGCACGAGCGCGACGCCGCGCGCGCCGTCCTCCGGACACACGTCGCGGCGCTGCGCGCACTCCGCGCGCAACTCGACGCCCCCGACCTGCGCGCGCGCGCCGACGAGCGCGCCGGCCGGCTGCGTCGCCTCCGCGCCGACCACCCCGACACGCCCATCGTCGCCTTCACGCAGTTCGCCGACACCGCCCGCGCCATCTGGACGCGCCTCGCCCCCGACGGCCAGGTCGCCCTGCTCACCAGCGCCGGCGGGCGCATCGCCTCCGGCCCCGTCACCCGCCGCGAACTGCTCGCGCGCTTCGCGCCGCGCGCCGCCGGACTCCCGCCGCCGCCACCGCGCGAGCGCGTCGCGCTCCTCCTCACCACCGACTGCGTGTCGGAGGGACTCGACCTGCGCGACGCCGGCGTCGTCGTGCACCTCGACCTCCCGTGGACCCCCGCCCGCCTCGCCCAACGCGTCGGCCGCGCCGCCCGACTCGGCGCGCCGCACGCGCGCATCGTCGTGCACGCCCTCGCGCCGCCCCCCGCCGTCGCCCACGCCCTGCAGATCGCCGGTCGCCTGCGCGCCAAGGCGCGCGCCGCCGCCCACGTCGTCGGCGCCGCGGTCGCGCGCGGCACACGGGCACGCCAAGACGCGCCGGTCCACCCGGACACGCCGGCGTACCACATACGCGTCGCCGCCCGCCTCGAGCGCTGGCTGTCCGCCATCGCGCCGGCCGCGCCGACCGACCGCCTGCTCGTCTGCGTCGTCCGCGCGCCGTGGTGCGGCTTCCTCGCCGCGGCGTGCGTCGGCGCGACCCCGCTGCTGCTCGCCGGGCGCGGGACGTGCGTCTCCACACACGGTCGGGCGCTCCGTCGCGCCGTGCGCGCCGCCGAGGGGGCGCCGGCGGCCCGTCGCGCGACGCACGCCGAGCTCCGCGCCGCCGTGCGCGCGCTCCGCCGCTGGCACGCGCGTCACTCCACTCGCGATGCGCTCCAGGCGGCGTCGCCGAGCGTCGCGCTGGCGCGCGTCGACGCCGCCGTCGCGTCGCTCCCCGCGCACCGCCGCCCGCTCCGCGCCGCCGACGCCGCCCGGCTGCGCGCGGCCCTCGCCGCCTCGCTCCCCGCCGGGGTCGAGCGTCGCCTGGGCGCCCTCGACCCCGCGCTCGTCAGCGAGCGCTGGCTCGACGCCGCGCTGGCCTGCCTCGCATTCACACCCCCGCCGGCGGATCGCGCGGGCGAATCGCCGTCCGTGTCGCCCGCGTGCGGACTCGGGCCCGGCGGCCCCGCCGCGGGCGCCCTCGCGGTGCGCGCGCTCGTCCTGTTCGTCCCCTGACCGCCCCCGAGCGCCGCCCGACCGTTCAAACCATTCGTCGCCCCGCCCGGTCTGACCGTGCGAGCCCGACGACCCCACGACGCATGACGGTGGCCATCCAGGACTTCACGCCCACGCGCCTCGATCCCGAGCCGATCGAGCCTTCCGACGCCGCGCTGGCCGCGGCCGGGGACCGGCGCGCGTTCGAGCGGCTGTACCGGACGCACGTCGACCGGGTGTACGCCCTCTGCGTGCGCATGGTCGCCGACCGCGCGCTCGCCGAGGAGCTCACGCAGGACGTGTTCGTCCGCGCGTGGGAGAAGCTCGCGCTCTTCCGCGGCGAGAGCTCTTTCGGCACCTGGATCCACCGCCTGACCGTGAACCTCGTGCTCAACCGCCGCGACAGCGACGGGCGGCGGGACCGCCGCCACGTCGACGACGCGGACGCCGTCGAGGCCCTCCCCACCCGCCCGCTCGCGCCCGGCGACCGGATGGACCTCGAGAAGGCGATCGCCGGACTCCCCCCCGGCGCGCGCCGAGTCTTCGTCCTCCACGACGTGGAGGGCTACCGGCACGAGGAGATCGCCGATCTCCTCGGGATCACCAGCGGCGGCAGCAAGGCGCAGCTCCACCGGGCGCGCCACCTCCTGCGCGAGGCGCTACAGCGATGACCGACCACCTCCGACTTCCCGCCGACGCCTCCGACGCCGCCTGCGCGGCGCTCGACGCCCGGCTCATGGACTACCTCGAGGGCGACCTCGCCGCGGCCGACCGCGCGACCCTCGACGCCCACCTCGTCCGCTGCGCGCGCTGCGCGGCCCTCGTGGCCGACCTGCGCGGCATCGCGGCCGACGCCGCGGCGCTCCCCGTCCTCCGCCCCGAGCGCGACCTCTGGGCCGGCATCGCGGCCCGCATCGAGGCGCCCGTGGTGCCGCTCCCGGCGCGCGACCTTCCGGCCCGCGACGGCGCCCCCGCGCTCCACGTCCAGCCAACGCACCGCCGCGCGGAGCCCGCCGCCCGCGCGGCCACAGCGCTCCCCCGCCGCTGGCTCGCCGCCGCGGCGGTCGCGCTCATGGCCGCCACCTCCGGCGTCACGTACCTGCTGACGCGCGGCGGGACCGCCCCGGCCGTCGCCCTGTCGTCGCCCTCGGTCGACACGGTCGCGCCGGCGTTGGCGTCCGCGCCCGCCCCGACGCAGGTGGCGGCGACCTCGGTCGACACACCCGCCGTGCCGGCCGCCGCCGCGCCCTCGGCGTCTCCCGCGGCAGCGGCGCGCCTCGTGGCCCGGCGCCCCGACCCCGCAGCGTCCGTCCCCGGCGTCGCCGACTACGACCGCGCCATCGCCTCGCTCCGCACCGCCGTGCGCGAGCGCCGCGCCGACCTCGACTCCGGCACCGTCGCCGTGCTCGAGCGGAACCTCCGCATCATCGACGAGGCCATCCGCCAGAGCCGCGAGGCGCTGGCGGGCGACCCGGGCAGCCCGATGCTCGAGCGCGCGCTCACCAAGGCGCTCGACCAGAAGACGGAGCTGCTGCGCACCGCCGCGCTCCTCCCGCGCGCCTGACCCGCTCCACCCCCGTACACCGCGGGCGCCCCGCGCCCCGTTCCCGACGCGACCGCCCGTCCGAGAGAGAGCTTCTCATGCGTAGCCCGACCCGATTCCTCCCCATTGTCCTGTCGCTGCTGGCCGCCGGCTCGCTGGCGCCCGCCCCCGCCCGCGCGGCCATGCAGCAGACCAGCGAGGAGCGCGAGCGGGAACGCGAGCGCGCCGAGCGAGACCGCGAGCGCGAGCGGGAACGCGCCGAGCGCGAGCGCGAGCGGGCGCGTGAGCGCGCCGAGCAGGAACGCGAGCGCGCGCGCGACCGCGCCGAGCGAGAGCGCGCCCGCGACCGCGGCGACGACTACTACGACGGCACGCAGGGCCCGACGCGCATCGACACCGTCGTCTCGGTCGGGCGCGACGCCTCGGTCGACCTCTCGCTCGTCTCCGGCAACGTCACCGTCACCGCCTGGGGGCGCGGCGACGTGCAGGTCCGCGGCTACAGCGAGCGGCTCCCGCTCCGCTTCGAGCACCAGGGCGGGCGCGTGCGCGTCTGGGTCCCCAACGCCCGCCTCCGGGGCCGCAGCGGCGACCAGCGCCTCGAGGTCGTCGTCCCCGTCGGCACGCGCGTCGCCGCCCAGTCGGTGTCCGGCAACGTCCGCGTCACCGGCGTCCGCGGCGAGCTCGAAGCCGGCACCGTCAGCGGCGACGTCGACGCCTCCGACGGCGTGCGCCGGGTCGCCCTCAACAGCGTCAGCGGCGCCGTCCGCGGCACCAACGTCGAGGGCGACGTGCGCGCCAACTCGGTCAGCGGCGAGGTCATCCTCGACCAGGTCAGCGGCGAGATCGACGCCCAGTCGGTCAGTGGCGAGGTCGAGGTCCGCCGCGCCCGCAGCTCGCGCCTCCGCATGGAATCCGTGAGCGGGGAACTCACGTACGAGGGGTCGATCACCCGCGACGGCCGCTACGAGCTCAACTCCCACTCCGGCGAGATCCACCTGCTCCTCCCCGCCGACGTCGGCGCCGACCTCTCGCTGCGCACCTTCAGCGGGTCGATCGACACCGACTTCCCGCTCACCACGCGCGGCGACAGCCGCGACGAGAACCGCCGCTCCTACGGCCCGCGCGAGCGCCGCATGGACTTCACCCTCGGCGGCGGCGGCGCGCGCATCATGGCGGAAACGTTCAGCGGCAGCATCAACATCGGCCGCGCCGGCACGCGGCGTTGACCTCCCCCAGCAGCCCCCGACGACCCGTGCCCCGCACCCTCTCCCGCTCCGTCCGCCGCGCCCTCGCCGGCGCCGCCCTCCTCCTCCCCGCCGCCGCGGCCGCCCAGAGCGAGCGCCGCGAGGCCAACGCCTTCACCTGGCAGGGGAGCGTCCCGGCCGGCCGCTGGATCTACGTCAAGAACCTCAACGGCCCGATCCGCGTCGAGCGCGGCGGCGACCGCGTCGAGGTCACCGCCGAGCGCCGCTGGGGGCGCGACGCCGACCCGCGGCGCGTGCGCTTCACCGCGGAGAAGGCGCGCGACGGACAGAGCATGGTCTTCTGCGCCCTGTGGAGCGAGAGCGCGCGCTGCGACGAGGACGGCTACTCCGACGGCGACCGCCGGCGCGACTGGTCGGACGACCGCGACGACGGCTGGGTCAGCGTGGAGTACACGGTGCGCGTCCCCGACGGCGTGAAGGTCGACGTCCGCACCGTCAACGGCGGCGTCGAGGTGCGCGGCGCCACCGCCGAGGTGGTCGCGCGCACCACCAACGGCACCGTGCGCGCCGAGACGCTCGGCGGCCCCGTCGACGCCCGCACCACCAACGGAAGCATCCACGCCAGCATGCGCAGCGTCGGCGACGCGCGCGACCTCGAGTTCCGCACCACCAACGGCTCCGTCACCGTCGAGATGCCGTCGAACCTCGGCGCCGAGGTCGAGATGTCGACCGTCAACGGCCGCGTGCACACCGAGTTCCCCGTCACCGTCTCCGGGCGCATCGACCCGCGGCGCCTCCGCGCGACGATTGGCGACGGCCGGCGGCGCGTCGTCCTGCGCACCGTCAACGGCAGCATCGACCTGCGCCGCGCCGACGGCGGGCGCTAGCGGCCGCCCCGAAACGGGGCGTATTTCTCGGCCGTAGGGTGCCCGTCCCGCGTTTCACCCTCCGAGCCCCCACGGCCATGCCCCGCCCGCGCCCAGCCGCCGTCGCCACGCTCGCGTTCCCGCTGGTTGCCGCCCTGGCCGCCTGCGCGCCGAGTGCCGGCCGCGAACGCTCCGACCAGCCCTTCCGGTGGACCGGGCGCGTCGCCCCCGGCGGGTGGGTACGCGTGCGCGACCTCAACGGCTCGGTGCGCGTCGCCCGCGCCTCGGGCGACCGCGTCGTCATCACCGCCACGCGCCACTGGCGCGGGCGGCGCCCGCAGGACGTCCGCTTCGTCGCGCGCCCCGACGCCGACGGCGTCACCGCCTGCGCGCTCTGGGGCGGCGACGGCGCCTGCTCGCCCGAGCGCTACCAGAGCACCACGCGCCGCGCCAACTGGTTCGACCGCCTGTTCCGCCGGCGCGCCAGCGTCCGCGTCGACTACCTCGTCGCCGTCCCCGCCGGCGTGCGCGTCGACGCGCGGACGGTCAACGGCTCGGTCACCGTCGCCGACGCCACCGCCGACGTGGTCGCCCGCACCACCAACGGCAGCGTCACCCTCGGCGCCTCGGCCGAGCGCGTGAGCGCGCGCACCGTGAACGGCAGCGTCCGCGCGCGCCTCGACCGTTGGCCGGCCGGCGGCTCGGTGGAGCTGAAGACGGTCAACGGCTCCGTGACCGCGCTCCTCCCCGCCGGCGCCAGCGCCGAGGTGGCGCTGGAGACGACGAACGGGCGCGTGAAGAGCGAGTTCCCCGTCGCCGGCGCGCAGGACAGCCGCCGCTCGCTGCGCGGCACCATCGCCGGCGGGCGGGGGCGCGTCGCGCTCGAGACGGTCAACGGCAGCGTGACCCTCGGCCGGCTCTGACCGATGTCCACCTCCGCCGCCCCGCCGCTGTCGTCCGCCGTCCCCGCGGACCCCGCCCTCGCCGCGCTCGCGCACTGCCGGCTGCGGATCGCGCGCGCCTTCCCGCGGCAGATCCACGCCGCCGTCGAGTCGCTCGACGACGCCCAACTCTGGTGGCGCCCCAACGACCGCTCGAACTCGGTCGGCGCCCTCGTGCGTCACCTCTCGGGAAACGTGCGCGCGCTCGTCGGCCGCGGCATCGGCGGCTCGGACTACGTGCGCGACCGCGACGGCGAGTTCGACGGCCCGCCCCTCCCGCGCGCCGAGCTGCTCGCCGAGTTCGACGCCGCGATCGCCGAGGCCGACGCGGTGCTCGGCGCCCTCACCCGCGAGCGCCTCGCCGAGCCGTCGGCCGACCCGTCGCACTACCCCACCGTGCTCGAGGACGTGCTGAACGTGACGATCCACATGTCGACGCACGTCGGCCAGATGGTGTGGATCGCGAAGATGCTCCGCGAGGGCGCGCTCGACGACGTCTGGCGGCGCACGCACCGCGAGGCCGGCATCTACGGGCGGCGGTGAAGACCAAGAAGGACAGGGGGGGATGAAAATCTGAGAACTGCTCGGAAAGGGCGCGGAGAAGCCGGCAGCTCGGAGCCCTCAGCTCTCCCCGCGGTTTCCGAGCAGTTCTCAGATTTTCATCCCCCCCTGCAGTTGATCTTCGCTCAGTCCCCCGCCAGCCGCTCGACCTGCGCGGCCAGCTCCAGGTCCAGCGCCGTGATCCCCCCCGCGCTGTGCGTGCTCAGCGTGCACGTCACCCGCGTGTAGCGGATGTCGAGGTCCGGATGGTGGTCCATCGCCTCCGCCGCGTGCGCCACGCGCTGCACGAACGCGATCCCCGCCAGAAAGGCCGGAAACTGAAACGTCTTCGTGAGCACGTCCCCCCGCCGGGCCCACCCCGGGAGGCGCGACAGCTCGCGCTGGATGGCGATGTCGGACAGGCGCTCAGGATTTGGCATGGATTGGAGTACGGCGGTCGGGACACGGCAGGCGGAATGACACGCGCGGGATACTACGGGCAAGACGGGGCGGGCGGCTAGCGGATCGTGAATCGTCGCGCGAGCTCACCCTACCCCGCCCGCCCCACCCGGTCCGAGATGATCACCCACACGCTCCGCGTCCGCCGCGAGTAGAACAGCCGCACCGTCACGTCGCGCGGGTGCTGCTTGAAGGCGAAGTGGAACTGGAACGTCACGTCGAGCGACTCGCGGATCACCCCCTCGCGGAACCGCCCGTAGAACGCCTGCACCTTCGTGCACGGCGCGACCTCGGTGAAGAACTGCTTCCCCACCGCCTGCGCCTGCGGGAGCGACGCCAGCCGCGACTCGACCGCGTTGTACTTGAGGATCCGCCCCCCGGCGTCGAGCTGGATCATCCCGAACGGCAGCGCGTCCAGCTCCGCCGGCGTCATCGCGTCGACCGACTCCAGCAGGGCGCTCACCGCGTCGGGGTCGAGCGCGGGGAGCGCGGCGTCGCGCGTCGTCGGGGCGGAGTCGGGCATCGGCGGCGGGTGCGGCGGCACGGAGCGGGGCGGCGCCCCGCGAGCGACACCGGCAAGAACGCACCCACCCGCCCCCCCGTGCCAGCCGCCGCCTACATTCTCCCCATGCGCATCGGCGTCGACCTGGGCGGCACCAAGATCGAAGGCGTCGCACTCGCCGACCGCGGCGCCATCGTCGCCCGCCACCGCGTCCCCACCCCCGCCGGCTACGCCGCCACCCTCGACGCCCTCGCGTCGCTCGTGGCCGAGGTCGAGCACGGGGCCGGCGCCACCGGCCCCGTGGGCGTCGGCATCCCCGGCACCGTCGTCCCCGCGACCGGGCTGGTGAAGAACGCCAACTCGGTCGCGCTCAACGGCCAGCCCTTCGCGCGCGACCTCGCCGCGCGCCTCGGGCGCGCGGTGCGCGTGATGAACGACGCCAACTGCTTCGCCATCTCCGAGGCCGCCGACGGCGCCGGCGCGGGCGCGGACGTCGTCTTCGGCGTCATCCTCGGCACCGGCGTCGGCGGCGGCCTCGTCGTGCACGGACGCTGCCTCGTCGGGCCCAACCTCATCGCCGGCGAGTGGGGGCACAACCCGCTCCCCTGGCCGGTCGGCGACGAGACACCGGGCCCCCCGTGCTACTGCGGCCGGCGCGGCTGCGTCGAGACCTTCCTCTCCGGCCCCGGGCTCGCCCGCGACCACGCCCGCGTCACCGGCGAGACGCGCGCCACCCACGAGATCGTGCGCGCCGCCGACGCCGGCGATCCGGCGGCCCGCGCCACCATGGCCCGCTACCACGACCGCCTCGCCCGCGCGCTGGCGGTCGTCATCAACGTCGTCGACCCCGACGTCGTGGTGCTCGGCGGCGGCATGTCCAACGTCGCCGGGCTCGCCGACGCCGCCTCCGCCCTGCTCCCCCGCTACGTCTTCTCCGACACCGTGGTCACCCGCGTGGTGCGCAACGTCCACGGCGACTCCAGCGGCGTGCGCGGCGCCGCCTGGCTCTGGCCCGCGAGGACGGATGAGGCGGGCGAGATGAAGCGGGCGAGATGAAGCGGGCGAGATGAAGCGGGCGAGATGGACCGAGGTGAGGCGTGCGACCGCCTTCCCTCGCACGTAGTATCTCGCCCGCCCCACCTCGCACGCCGCACCTCGCCCGCCGCACCTCGCCCGCCGCACCTCGCCCGCCCCACCTCGCCCGCCCCACCTCGCCCGACTCACTCGCCCGATGCCCGCCCCCCTCGCCTCCCTCGCCGGACGCTGGCACGGCACCAGCCGCCTCGTGCTCTCCTGGAAGACTCCGTCCGAGTTCCGCTCCGAGTCGACCGCCGAGGTGCGCCGCGTGGCCGGCGGACGCGCCGTGACCGTGACGTACACCTGGGCGCACGAGGGCAAGCCGTGCGAGGGCTTCCTCCTCGTCGCCCGCGACGGGGCGTCGGACGCGGCGCACGTGACGTGGATGGACTCCTGGCACCAGCGCGACCGCCCCATGCACAGCGCCGGCACCGTCGACCCGCGCGGCGGGGTGGAGGTACGCGGCAGCTACCCCGCGCCCCCCGGCCCCGACTGGGGGTGGCGCACCCTCCTCGCCCCGACCGACGACGGCGGCTTCACCCTGACCATGTACAACGTCGCGCCCGACGGCGCGGAGGAGCTCGCGTTCGAGAACGTCTACGGGCGCGAGTGAGCGGCGGCGGCCAGCGGTTTGCCTCACCGGGTGGCGTCCCACTCCGACCGAGGTCCCATGCCCGCCCCACGCCCCTTCACCGCCAGCCGCGCCGGGCGCGCGCTCTTCTGGCTGTCGCTGCTCGCGCTCCCCGGCTGCATCGTCTTCACCTGCCGCGTCTGAGCGGAGGCGCGCCGTGGACCTCCGCATCTGCCACGCGATCGGCGAGCGCTCCCTGCTCATGTTCGGCTACCGCGGCACCGTGCGCGTCGTCGAGCCGCACCTGTACGGGCGCAACACCGCCGGCCACGACGCGCTGAGCGCGTGGATGCGCCCCGGGTGGAGCCGCACCGACCCCGAGGGCGGGTGGCGCATGTTCCTCGCCGCCGACCTCGAGGCCGTCTCCGTCCTCCCCGACGGCTTCGCCGGGCCGCGCCCCGAGTACAACCCGGCCGACCCGCACTTCGTCGAGGTCTACTGCCAGCTATCGGCGGCCGGGCCCGAGCACGTATCTTCCCCGAGCACCCCCACCACCCAGGAGGCGACATGATCGAGATCACCTGCTGCTGCGGCTGCGAAGTGTGCTGCTGCCGGCTCTGAGCCGGACGCGCGGAGCACGCTGACGGCGCCCGTGGCGCCGACTCCGGCGGGGCGGTAGCGTGGGGGAGGAACGCCCCCTCACGCCACCGCCCCGCCGATGCTCGTCCCCCTCGACCTCGACGCCGAGTTCGCGCGGCTGACCGACTTCTGGTCGCCGCGCGTCGTCGCCCGCGTGAACGACCAGTACGTCAAGGTCGCCAAGCTCCGAGGCGAGTTCGTCTGGCACGCGCACGACGGCGAGGACGAGCTCTTCCTCGTGCGCCGCGGGCGCCTCGTCATCCAGCTCGAGGACGGCGCAGTGACGCTCGAGCCCGGGCAGTGCGTCGTCGTCCCGCGCGGCGTGCGCCACAGCCCCATGTCGGCCGACGAGTGCTGGGTCGTGCTCGTCGAGCCCGTGGCCACCAAGCACACCGGCGACGTCGTCACCGAGCGCACGCGCTCCGTCGAGGAGCAGCTCGCCGGCGCGCCCACGCAGGCGCGCTGACCGGCCGGACCGCGCTGGCGTGACGCTCCGCCTCACCGGCGAGGATACGGCGCGACTGCGCGCCGCCACGACGGCGCTGCTCGCCCCGCTCACGAGCGACGACCCGCTGGGCTGGTGGCGCGACGCCGAGGCGCGGCTGCAGGCGCTCTTCCCCGGCGCGACCGCCATGCTGTCGCTCCCCGACGGCGCGCGGCTGCGCAACGACTCGCAGGCCGTCGACGCGTCGCAGCTGCGGCTGATGAACGAGATGTCGCGCGCCGACCCGGCCACCGGACTGCACGGCAGCAGCGACCCCGCGGGCGAGTTCTGGACGCGCTGGCGCCGCGCGCACGCGCTCGACGTCTGGAGCCTCGCCGACGGCGCCGGCGTCCTGACCGCGCACGGCTTCGACCTGCGGCGCAACGCCGTCTACCACGAGGGGCTCGCGCCGGCCGGCTTCGCCGACTTCGCCTGCGCCGCGTCCGTCGTGCCGGCGAGTGAGCTGTACCTCACCGTCGGCTACGCGCGCCCCTCCGCGCCGCGCCGCTTCGCCGACGAGCGCGCGCTCCTGCACCTCCTCCAGCCAGCGCTGCAGGTGGCGCACCACGCGCTCACCGCCTTCGCGCCGCGCCGGGCCGCGCTCGTCGCCGCGCTCGACACGATGCGCGACGCGCTGCTGCTCGTCGACGCCGACGGCGCGGTGCTGCACCGCAACGCCGCGCTGCACGACGCCCTCGCCGCCGATCCGGCGCGCGACCGCGTGCTGGCCGCCATGCGCGCCATGGCCGACGAGCTGCGCGCACTCCGCCGCGGCGGCGCGGCCCCCCCACCGGTGCCCGCGCGCACCGTCGCCACGCCGTCGGCGCGCTACGCGCTGCGCGCCAGCTTCGCCCCCGCCGCGCTCTGGGGGCGTGAGGGGCTGGTGCAGGTCGCGCTCGACGCCGCGCCGCCGTCCGCCGCCGCGCCCGGCCTCACCGCGCGCGAGGCCGAGGTCGCACGGCTGCTGGCGCGCCGCCTGTCGAACGCCGAGGTCGCGGCGGCGCTCGGGGTGAGCCCGCACACGGCGCGGCACCACACCGAGCGCGTGATGCAGAAGCTCGGCGTCTCGAAGCGCGCCGACGTGGCGGCGGCGCTGCTGGCGGCGGGGGGCGCGGGCTGAGAGCTTTCGCGGATGGCCCTCTCCGCGACCGTCTACACCTTCGACGTTTCCCTCTCGCACGTCGACCGCGGCGTCTACGAGACGCTCGCCGTGCGCGCCGCGCGCCACCCCTCCGAGACCGAGGCGTACCTGCTCACGCGCCTGCTCGCCTACTGCCTCGAGTACCGCGAGGGGATCGCCTTCACGCGCGGCCTCGCCGAGCCCGACGAGCCGGCGCTCGAGGTGCGCGACCTCACCGGCGCGCGCACCGCGTGGATCGAGGTCGGCAGCCCGGACGCGGCGCGCCTGCACCGCGCCGCCAAGGCGGCGCCGCGCGTCGCCGTCTACACGCACCGCGACCCCGCGCAGCTGCAGCGCGCCGTCGCCGGGGAGCGCGTCCACCGCGCCGAGCACGTCGAGCTGTACGCCGTCGACCGCGACCTGCTCGACGCGCTGACGGCGCGGCTCGAGCGGCGCATGGCGCTCGACCTCTCGGTCACCGACGGGCACCTGTACGTCACCCTCGGCGGCGAGACGCTCGACGGTGAGGTGACGCGGCACGCGCTGGCGGGATAGGGCGCGCCGGCGACGGCGGTGGAGCGCCGCCCACTTGACGCCATCGGTTTATACAACAAAGTTCTCCGCGACGACAACCGAAGCGGAGGATCGCATGGCGAGAGGGAGACGGCGGGTCGCGACGACGGGGCTGTTCGCGCTGGCGCTCGGCGCGGGGGGAGCGGAGGACGCGGGGGCGCAGCCGCGGTGGCTTCGGCTTCCGGACGCCGGCTTCGTCGCCGCGGGCGTCTCGGGGGTCGCGACCGGCGCGTTGGACGAGCGGCTGGCGGCGCGGGGCTTCCCCACTTTCGGCCGCACGGCGCGGGCGGCCAGCCTCGGCACGTACTGGCGCCTGCCGAGCGGGGTGATGCTCGGCGGCGAGTGGCACGGGATCATCTTCGGTGAGCGGCTGCACGACGGCCGCGAGGTGGGGCTCGGCGGCGGCTACGGCACGCTGGGCGTCGGCTACGCGGCGGAGCTCTCGTCGCGGGCGCGCGTCTACCCGCGGCTGGGGCTCGGCGTGGGCGGCCTCGGGCTGTGGGTCGAGCGCGAGGGCGAGGTCGTCGGCTTCGACGACGCCCTGACGCGCCCGCAGCCCGCCGCGGAGCGCGAACGCGAGCAGGTGCTGAGCCGCGCCGGCGTGGTGGTGGACCTGGGCGCCGGGCTGGAGCTGCTGCCGGGCGGCCGCGGTCGCGGTCCGCTGCTCGGGCTGCGGCTCGGCTACCTCGCGACGCCCTTCACCACGCGCTGGCACCGGGACGACGTCCCGGTGAGCGGCGGCCCGAACGCCACGCTCGCCGGCCCCTACATCCGGGCGGTGGTCGGCGTGGGGCGGCGGTAGCGCCGGGAGCGGTCATGCAGCTCACCATCCGCGGCCTGTCCAAGACGTACCCGAACGGCACGCAGGCGCTGAAGGACCTCTCGCTCGACGTCCCGGCGGGGATGTTCGGCCTGCTCGGCCCCAACGGCGCGGGCAAGTCGACGCTCATGCGCACGCTCGCCACGCTGCAGGAGCCCGACGCCGGCAGCGTCACGCTGAGCGACGGGCACGACGCGATCGACGTCCTCCGCGAGAAGGACCGCGTGCGCCGCACGCTCGGCTACCTGCCGCAGGAGTTCGGCGTCTACCCGTCGGTGAGCGCCGAGCGGCTGCTCGACCACTTCGCGCTGCTCAAGGGCGTCGCGCGCAGGGGCGAGCGGAAGGCGGTGGTCGAGGCGCTCCTCCGCCAGGTCAACCTGTGGGAGGTCCGCAGGCAGAAGCTCGGCGGCTACTCCGGCGGGATGCGGCAGCGCTTCGGCGTCGCCGTCGCGCTGCTCGGCGACCCGAAGCTCCTCATCGTCGACGAGCCGACGGCGGGGCTCGACCCGGCCGAGCGCGTGCGCTTCCTCAACCTGCTGAGCGAGATCGGCGAGAACAGCGTCGTCATCCTCTCGACGCACATCGTGGAGGACGTCGCCGAGCTGTGCACGCGCATGGCGGTCATCGACCGCGGCGAGATCCTCCTGGAGGCCGAGCCGCTGCGCGCCGTCGACGACCTCCGCGGCCGGATCTGGCGCCGCGTGATCGCGAGGCACGAGCTCCCCGCCACGGAGCGGGAGCACGCGGTGATCTCGACCAAGCTCCTCGCCGGGCGCACCGTCGTCCGCGTGCACGGCGACTCGTCGCCGGGCCCCGCCTTCGAGCCCGCGGAGCCGAACCTCGAGGACGTGTACTTCAGTGCGATGGCCGGCCACGTCGGCCGGCGCCGCGCGCACGCGGTGGCGGCGGCGTGAAGTTCTGGGGGATCTGCCGCTTCGAGCTCGCCTACCAGCTGCGCCGCCCCTGGCCGTGGCTGATGGCCGCCGTCCTGCTGGTCGTCAGCCTCCTGATGACGCGGGACGCCGCCGTCGCCGACGCGCTCTACGACGCGATCCGCGTCAACTCGCCGTTCAGCATCGCGGTGACCACGGTGTTCGGCGGGCTGCTGTGGCTCGTGGTCGCCCCCGTCGTGGCCGGCGAGGCCGCGGCCCGCGACGTGGCGACCCGCATGTACCCGCTCACGTACACGGCCCCGCTGCGCAAGGCCGAGTACCTGGGCGGCCGCCTGCTCGCGGCGTTCGTGCTGAACGCGGCGATGCTGCTCGCCGTGCAGGCGGGGATCGTGCTCGCCACCTACACGCCCGGCGTCAACGCGGCGCTGGTCGCCCCGTTCAGCCCCGCGGCCCACCTCACGGCGTACGCCTACGTCGCGCTGCCGAACGCGCTCGTCGCCACCGCGCTCCAGTTCCTGCTGGCGACGCGAAGCGGCCGGCCGATGGCGGGCTACCTCGGGAGCGTGCTGCTCGTCTTCATGGGCTTCTTCGTCGCCTCCCTGCTCCTCTTCCGGCGCGGGCTGGGGACGCTGCTCGACCCGATCGGCATCCGGTTCGTCGTCGAGGACGTCGCGCACCTGTGGACGACGGCCGAGAAGAACGGGCGGCTGCTCGCGCCCGAGGGGGTCGTCCTCACGAACCGCCTCGTGTGGCTCGGCGTCGCGCTCGGGCTGCTCGCGCTCACGCACCTGCGCTTCCGCTTCGCGCACCGCGCGGAGGGCGGCGGGCGGTGGCGCCGGGCGCGCGGCCGCGACGCGCACGCGCCGCCGCCGACGCGCGTCGCCGTCGCGGCGCCCGCGCCGGCCGCGCTCCCGCGCGTCACGCTCGCCGACGACTTCGCCCTGCACGCGCGTCAGACGCTCGCCGTCGCCGGGGACTCGCTGCGGGCGATGGCGCGGGGGTGGGCCGGACTCGGCCTGCTCGTCGTCGTCCCGCTGCTGACCGTCGTCGTGCTGCTCGACCAGATGGTCGCCTACGACGCGCCGCTGCTGCCCACGACGGGGCAGATCCTCAAGGAGCTGACCGGCCCCCTGTCCTCCGAGCTCAGTCGGTGGGTGATCGTCCCGCTGCTCACCGTCTTCTTCGCGGGCGAGTTGGTGTGGCGCGAGCGCGACGCCCGGCTGAGCGAGATCGGCGACGCCGTCCCGGTGCCGGAGTGGGTGCCGCTCGCCGGCAAGCTCCTCGGGCTCGCGCTGCTACTCGCCACGCTCATGGCGTGTCTGGCGGCGGCCGGGATGCTCGCGCAGACGATCCTCGGCTACCGCAACTTCGAGCCGGGGCTGTACGCGGCGGTCCTGCTCGGGCTCCAGCTCCCCGAGTACCTCCTCTTCGCCGTGCTCGCGGTCGCGGTGCACGTGCTGGTGAACCAGAAGTACGTCGGGCACCTCGTGGCGATCGTCGTCTACGTGGTCCTCGCGCTCGCGCCGATGTTCGGGATCGAGCACGACCTGTTGCTCTACGGCGCGGGGCCCTGGTGGAGCTACACGGCGATGCGCGGCCTCGGCCCGTACGTCGCGCCCTGGCTCTGGTTCAAGCTCTACTGGGCGGCGTGGGCGCTGCTGCTGGCCGTGGGGGCGCGGCTGCTCTGGCCGCGCGGCCGCGAGGGCGGCGTCGCGGCCAGGCTCCGGCTGGCGCGCCGCCGCGCGACGCGCGCGACCGTCGCGACCGCGGCCACCGCGGGGGCGCTCGTCCTCGGGCTGGGCGGGTTCGTCTTCTACAACACCAACGTGCGGCACGAGTACCTGAGCCCCGACGCCCAGGCGGAACGGCGCGCCGAGTACGAGCGCCGCTACGCGCGGTACGCGCGCGCGCCGCAGCCGCGGCTGACGCACGCCGCCCTGCGCGTCGAGATCCACCCGCGGCAACGCGAGGTGCAGATCGGCGGCTCGTACCGGCTGGTGAACCGCAGCGGCGCGGCGATCGACACGGTCCACGTGGCGACGCCGCGCGCGGTCGAGACCCGGGCGCTGACCTTCGACCGGCCCGCGGCGCGCGTGCTGCTGGACGAGCGGCTCGGCCACAGCATCTACGCGCTGGCGCGGCCGCTGCAGCCCGGCGACTCGCTGCGCCTCGACTTCCGGGTGCGCGTCGAGCGGCGCGGCTTCCGCGAGGGCGGGACGGACGTCTCGGTGGTGCCCAACGGCACGTACTTCACGCAGGACTGGCTCCCCGCCATCGGCTACCAGCGCGGGCGCGAGCTCCTGACTCCCGGCGACCGGCGGGAGCACGGGCTCGCCGACCGCCCCGTGATCCCCTCGCTCTCCGACGCCGAGGCGCGGCGGGGGCGCGACGGCGGCGGCGGGGTCGTCCTGCAGGCGGTCGTGGGCACGGACGCCGACCAGGTGGCCGTCGCGCCGGGGGCACTGCGCCGGACGTGGGTCGACTCCGCGACCGGCGTCGGGCCGCGCCGCTACTTCGAGTACGCGACCGACGGGCCGATCGGCGACGAGTGGTTGTTCGCCTCGGCCAGGTACGCGGTGCGCCAGGAGCGCTGGGAGGATCCCTCGGCGCGCTCGGGACGGCGTCCCGCCGGCTCGGGGCGCGCGGTCGCGATCCGCGTCCACCACCACCCGGCGCACACGGCGCACCTGGACCGGTGGGTGCGGAGCATCCGGGCGTCGCTGGACGAGTACACCGCGCAGTACGGTCCCTACCGCTACGACCACCTCACCGTGCTCGAGGTCCCGGGCGACGGCGTAGGGGCGCACGCCGACGCGAGCATGATCACGCACGGCGAGGGGATCACGCTCCTGCGGCCGCGGGAGGGCCCGCAGGGCCTCGACGTGCCGTTCGCGATCGTGGCGCACGAGATGGCGCACCAGTGGACGATCCCGGTCGCGTTCGTCGAGGGCGCGCCGGTGCTGTCCGAGGGCGTCGCCTGGTACCAGGCGATGCTGGTCGTGGAGCGCGCGAAGGGCGCGGCGCAGCTGCGGCGCCTCCTCAGCTGGATGCGGCAGCCGTACCCGATCGCGCCGATCCGCCGCGGCGAGCCGCTGCTCCGCGGCCTCGACCCGTACATGTCGTACCGGCGGGGCCCGTTCGCGCTCTACGCGCTGAACCAGTACGTCGGCGCGGACGCGGTGAACGGGGCGCTGCGGCGGCTGGTGGAGACGCACCGGCGGGCGGGCGCGCCGCCGGCGACGACGCTCGACCTGTACCGCGAGCTGCAGGCGGCGACGCCGGACTCGCTCCGGTACCTGCTGCGCGACCTGTTCGAGGCGAACACGTACTGGCAGCTCGCGACGGAGCGCGCCACCGCCGCGCCGACCGGCGACGGCCGCTGGCGGGTGACGCTCGACGTGCGGGCGCGGAAGGTGGTCTTCGACAGCGCCGGCGCCGAGCGCGAGGTGCCGATGGACGAGTGGGTGCCGGTCGGCGTGTTCGCCCCCGCCGCGGGGGGCGGCGGGGTGGGCGCGCCGCTCCACGCGCGCATGCACCGCGTCCGGTCGGGCCGGCAGACGATCACGGTCACGGTGGCGCGCCGGCCGGCCGCTGCCGGCATCGACCCACACCACCTGCTCGACTGGGAGGAGAAGGACGGCGACGACAATCTCACGGAGGTGACGGAGGGGACGGGGGCACCGCAGTGGTGAAACTTTGCTTCGCAAAGTACGTTCGGCGTCAAAGGGCTGTCCCCGGGCTTCCGGGCGCCGGACGACAGCCCCGTCGTTGCGCGCCGCGGCGACTCCACCCTCACCCTCCCTGCCCGATGTCGCTCCCCACCCGGACGGTCGTCACGCATCGCGTGCGTGTCCCGATCGCGTCCGCCGCCTCCGCGGCGCTGCTGCTCGCCGCCCCCGCCCACGCGCAGGACCGGACCGCCGAGGTCGACCGGGTCTTCGCCGCGGTCACCGCCGACACGCCCGGCTGCGCCGTCGGCGTCTCGCAGCGCGGCGCGGTCGTCGTGAACAAGGCGTACGGCCTGGCCGACGTCGAGCGCGGGCGTCCGCTCACCCGGGCCTCGCGCTTCGACATCGGGTCGGCGCAGAAGCAGTTCACCGCCGCGGCCGTCCTCCTCCTCGCCGAGGAGGGGCGCCTCTCGCTCGACGACGACGTGCGCAAGCACCTGCCGCAGCTCCCCGACTACGGGCGCACGGTCACGGTGAACCACCTGCTCACGCACACGTCGGGCGTGCGCGACTGGACCGGGCTGCTGCCGATGGCGCCCGAGGGCACCGACGTCCTGCAGCTGATCATGCGCCAGCGCGGCCTCAACTTCGTGCCGGGCGAGGAGTGGTCCTACTCGACCAGCGGCTTCGAGCTGGCGAAGGAGATCGTCGCGCGCGTGAGCGGCAAGTCGTTCGCCGAGTTCGCGCGCACGCGCCTGTTCGAGCCGCTGGGGATGACGTCCACCGTCTACGCCCCCGACGTCGTGCAGGCCGGCGCGGACGCCGCCCTCGGCTATCAGAAGGAGGGCGACGGCTGGCGGCCGTACATGCGCCTCGGCACCAACCGCGGCGGCGGCGCCGTCGTCAGCACGGTCGGCGACCTGCTCGTCTGGAACGACGCGCTGGCGAGCGGGAAGCTCGGCGCGTTCGTCACCGAGAAGATCCAGGAGCCGGCGCGGCTGAACAACGGCCGGACGCTCACCTACGCCCGCGGGCTGTTCGTGGAGACCAACAGGGGCAGACGGATGGTGTGGCATTCCGGCGGCGCGGCCGGGTACAGCACCCTGCTGAGCCGCTTCCCGGAGCACGGCCTCTCGGTCGCGGTCACGTGCAACTTCGACCCGGTCTCGGCGACGGCACTCGGGGCCCGCGTCGCCGACGTGTTCCTCCCGCCGGTGGACGCTCGGGCGCAGCCCCCGGGACCCGTGGCGGCCGAGGGCGCGGATGTGAGCGGCAGGGCGGGGCTGTACTTCGACGAGCGCACCGGCGAGCCGATGCGCCTGGGCGTCACCAACGGCCGGCTGACGATCGCCAACGGCCCGCCGCTCGTGCCGGTGACCGCGACGACCTTCCGCCCCCCGCGTCCGGACCTCGGCTTCCGCTCGCAGGACGCCTTCGAGCTGTCCTTTCCGGACCCCGATCACATCGCGATCACGTCGATGGAGGGGCAGGTGACGCGCTACCGCCGCGCGCAGCCGTGGACGCCGACCGCCGCCGACATGCAGGCCGTCGAAGGTCGCTACGAGAGTCGGGAGCTCGGGTCGGTGTTCGAGATCGTGCCCGGCGCGAACGCGCTCACGATGCGTATGGAGGGCGCGCCCGACAGGACCCTGACGCTTGCGCCGGTGGAGCGCGACACGTACATGCGCAGCCTCATGATCGTGCGCTTCCGCCGCGACGCGGGCGGCAGGGTCACCGGCTTCGACTACGGCAACCCGCTCGTGAGGAGCATCGCCTTCACGCGCATCGGTGGCCGTCGGGGCGCCGCCGCCGGTCCAGGTGCGCCGGCACCCGACATCGGGGCGCTCGTCGGCGAGTACGAGGTCGCGCCCGGGCGCACGCTCACGATCACCGCCGAGGGCGGCCAGCTGCACGGGCAACCGCCGAGCGGAACGAGGCGCCTGCTAACGCACGTCTCGGGCGCGACCTTCGCCGCCGCAGGCGCGCCGATCACCCTGACGTTCACGCTCGGCGCCGACGGGCGCGCGACCGCGCTGGTGATGCGCCAGAACGGCGACGAGCGCACGCTGCGCAAGATCCGCTGACGACGAAGGCGCGCGGGCCCGGGCGGGCCGCGCCGCGTCCACTTGACAATCTAGTGGTCGACCGGCATCCTGGGGCGACCACTAGCTCGTCTAGCGAACACGTCGCCCCGTGTCCCAGCCCAACGCCTCCTTCCTTGCTGGCACGCTCGAGCTGATCGTGCTCCAGCTGCTGCGGGCCGAGCCGACCAACGGCTACGACCTCACGCTGCGCATCCAGGCGGTCTCGGGGGACGTGCTGCGCGTCAACGCCGGCTCGCTCTACCCGGCGCTCTACCGGCTCGAAGGGCGCGGGCTGCTGAAGGCCCAATGGGACCGCTCGGAGAGCGGGCGCCGCACCAAGGTGTACGCCGTCACGGCGGCCGGGCGGCGCCACCTCGCCGAGCAGCGCGCGGGCTGGGAGCGCTTCGCCGGCGCGCTGGCGGCGATCCTCCGCACGTCCTGACCCGCGACCCGACGATGCGCGCCCGCATCCGCCCGTGGCTCCGCTCGGTCTTGCTGCGCCGCCGCCTCGAGCGCGAGATGCGGGAGGAGATGGCGGCGCACCTCGAGCGCGCCACCGAGCGCCTGGTCGCGCGCGGGCTGACCCCCGGGGACGCCCGCCACGAGGCGCTGCGCGAGTTCGGCCCCGTCCCCTTCCTGCAGGAGCAGGCGCGCGCGGCGCGCGGCGGGCGCTGGGTCGACGACGTCGTCGCCGACCTGCGCTTCGGGCGGCGCCACCTCCGGCGCGCGCCGCTCACCACGGCGATCATGTTCGCGGTGCTCGCCGCCGGGATCGCGATCAGCGTGCTGCTCTTCTCCGTCGTGCACTCGGTGGCCGCGGCGCCCCCGGCCGGCGTGGCGCGCGCGGACGACCTGGTGCGGATCCGCGGCACGCTCGCCGCCCCCGGCCGCGAGGGGCGGGGGTTCCGCGCCGTCGGCGAGGACGAGCTGCGCGCCTACCGCGCGCTCGGCGGACTGTTCGCCGCCGTCGCCGGCTCCACCAACCAACGCGCCCCGCTGGTCGCGCCCGCCGACCCCGAGCGCCGGCCGCGCGAGGCGGTCGTCACCTTCGTGACGGAAAGCTACTTTTCCGTCCTCGGCGTGCGGCCGGCGCTCGGCCCCGGGCTCCCCCCGCTCCGCGACGACGACGCGGCCTCGGCGAACGTCGCGGTGATCGCCCACGCGACGTGGCGCCAGCTCTTCGCCGGCGACTCGGGCGCGATCGGCGCGACGGTGCTGGTGGCCGGCACGCCGGTCACGGTCGTGGGCGTCGCGCCCGAGCGCTTCCACGGCGCGTGGCTGACGGGGCGCACGCCGGTCCAGCTGTGGATGCCGGTCGCCGCGCAGCAGACGCTGCGCCTCGGGCCGGCGCCGCCCTTCCTCGCCGTCGCCCGCCTCCGCCCGGGGGCGACGGCGGCGTCGGCGACGGCCGCCGTGCGCCTGGTGGCGCAGCGCGTCGGTGCCGCCCACGACTCGCTGCGCGCGCTCCGCCCGTCGGCCGAGGTGGCCCCGCTCCTCGCCATGAACAGCGACCCGGGGTTCGACCGGGACGTGCGGTGGATGGCGTTCCTCGTCGGGCTGCTCGCGCTGCTCGTGCTGCTGGTCACCTGCACGAACGTGAGCGCGCTGCTCATGGGATTGGCCGCCGCGCGCCGGCAGGAGGTCGCGGTCCGCCTCTCGCTCGGGGCGGCGCGCGCGCAGCTCGTGCGGCAGCTGCTGACCGAGAGCGTGCTGCTGGCCGTCGCCGCGGGAGGGGCGGCGCTCGCCCTCGCCTGGCTGGTGCTGCGCGCGGCGGCGTGGCGGATGCCCGCGCTCCCCTTCGAGCTGGCGGTCACCGGGCCGTCGGCGGCGTTCGCGCTCGGCGTCGCGCTCGCCGTGGGGGTGGGCTTCGGGCTCGCGCCCGCGCTCCACGGCACGCGGATGCCCGCGGCCGGCGCGCTGCGCGATTCGACGGCGGCGGTCACCGGCGGGCGCGGCCGGCTGCAGCGCGCGCTCGTCGTGGCGCAGATCGCCTTCACGCAGCCGCTGATCGCGCTGCTGGTGACGGTCCTGCTGGTCGCGATGGGCGAGCTCGCGCCGCGCCGGCAGACGGAGCTCGGCGACCGGCTGATCTCCGTGCGCCTCCGTCCGCCCGTCGCGACCGCCGACGACGCGTCGCCCGCCGCGGCCGCGGCGTGGGAGCGGCTGCGGGCGCCCATGCGGCAGCTGGCGGAGCGCCTCCCTGCGGTGGCGGGCGTCGAGACGGTCGTGACCGAGTGGCCCGGCGCGTCGCCGCTCGGCGACTACGTCGTGCACCCCGACGACCGCGCGGCCGGCGTCCCGCAGGAGACGGTGCGCCTGGCCGGCGAGCACGCGTCGCCGCGCTACTTCGCGACGCTCGGCATCCCGGTCGTGCGCGGGCGGGACTTCGCGCCCGCCGAGGTCGCGCCCGTGCGGCCGCGCTCTGCGCAGACGGGCGTCGTCGTGGGGACCGACCTCGCGCGGCGGCTGTGGGGCGGCGCGGACCCCGTCGGACGCCGGCTCCGGGCGGCGAGCGACTCCGCACCAGGCGCGCGCACGCTCACCGTCGTCGGCGTGATCGACGACCCGTTGGCGCGCTTCCGAGAGCCGGGGGAGGAGGTCCGCGTCTACCTGCCGCCCGACACGACGCGGGTTCCGCGCGCGCTGCTCGTGCGTACGACTGGCGACGCGGCGCCGCTGCTGCCGGCGGTGCGCGCGGTCGTGCACGACGCGGCGTCGGCGCTGCTGGCGGACGTGGAGACGGTCGCCGCGGCGCAGGCGGAGGGCGAGCGCGATCGGCGCGCGGCGGCCGCGTGGATCTCGGCCGCCGGCGGCGCGGCGCTCCTCCTGTCGGCCGTCGGTCTGTACGCGGTGGTGGCGTTCGCGGTGGGACGCCGCACCCGCGAGATCGCGGTGCGCATGTCCGTCGGCGCGCCGGGCGGGCGGGTGGTGCGGCGCTTCGTCGCCGACGGGCTGCGCCTCGCCGCCGTCGGCGTGGCGGCGGGGCTGCCGGCCGCGCTGCTCGGGCTGGGCGCGCTCCCGGTGCTCGACCCGGACTTCCCCGCGCTCCCGGCCGGCCCGGTGGCGGCGATCACCGCGATCGCGGTGATCGCGACCGCGCTCGTCGCGGCGTGGCTCCCCGCGCGGCGGGCCGCCGCGGTCGACCCGGCAGCGGTGCTGCGTGCCGAGTGAGCGCACCTACGATCGCGCCGTACAGCAACCAGTGCGTAGCCTCCGTCAACCCCGACCCGAGCCCCGCATGATCAGCCGTCGCGAATTCCTCGGACTGTCGCTCGGCGCCGGCGCGACGCTGGCGCTCACGCCGGAGTTGCTCCGCGCGCTCGGGCAGCCGGTCGGAAGGCTCATCCAGCGGGCCATTCCGTCGACCGGCGAGATGCTCCCGGTCATCGGCCTCGGTCGGGGGAACGACGCCGTGGATCCCGCCGCGTTCCGGGAGGTCCTCAAGACGTTCGTCGACAACGGCGGCCGAGTCCTCGACACGGTGCACGACACCGCGGGCGTGGGGGAGCAGGTCGCCGCCGCGACGGCTAACGAGCTCGGGATTCAGAACAACATCTTCTGGTCGCTGCGGGGTACCGTCCCCGGCGGCCCCGAGGTCCTGAAGGCGCGTGTCGAGGCGTCGTTCGCGCGGCTGAAGGTGCCCAGGATCGACCTGATCCAGGTGCACGTCGGCGCCGACCCGACGCACCTCCCCCTCCTGAAGGAGCTGAAGCGGGAGGGGCGCCTTCGATACGTCGGCGTACAGGCTGGGTTCGACCACCAACTCGCCCAGCTCGAGTCGGTGATGCGCAACGAGCCGATCGACTTCGTCGGCGTGCGCTACGCCGTCGACAGCCGCAAGGTCGAGGAGACGATCCTGCCGCTCGCCCGGGAGCGGAAGATCGGCGTGCTGGCGTACTTCCCCTTCGGCGGCAACATCGGCCCCGGTGGCGTTGTGTCGAGCAGCGTCTTCCGACGCGTGGGCGCCACGCCCCTGCCGGAGTGGGCCGCCGAGTTCGACGCCCGGACGTGGGCGCAGTTCTTCCTCAAGTATGTCGTCAGCCACCCGGCCGTGACGGCGGTCCGCGCGGGGACCACCAAGGCGGCGCACATGCTCGACAACCTCGGCGGCGGCATCGGCCGCCTGCCGGACGAGGCGACGCGCGAGCGCATAGCAGAACTGGTCGACTCGTGGCCGCCGGCGGGGCGCGCGGGCGGGTGAGCAGTCCCGAGGCCGCGACGGTCGACCCAGCGGCGGTGCTGCGCGCCGAGTAGCGCACGCCGGGCTGCCGGCCCGCATCCGCCGCTCACTCACCTCCGGGATCGGCCGTCGCGTCGGCCGACGGGCGCCCCTGCTCGACGCCGAGCCGCCGCAGCAGCGACGCCCGGTACGTGCGCGACACCGACAGCTGCCGTCCCGACGTGAGCACCAGCGTGGTCCCCCCGCTCGGCCCCGGCTCGAGCCTGTCGACGCGGTCGAGGTTCACCAGGACGGCGCGGTGGATGCGCGCGAACCGCGCGTCGCCCAGCGCGGACTCCAGCTTCTTCATCGTGAGGCGGATCTGCACGGTCCGGCCGCGGAGGTGCAGCGTGACGTCGTTACCGCGCGCCTCCGCCCACTCCACCTCGTCGCTGTCGACCGCGAACGCCTTCCCGCGGTGCCGCAGCAGCAGCCGCTGCGTCGCGCCCGCCCCCGGCGCCGGCCGCATCGTCGCGCCGTGCCGCGCCAGCTCGACGAGCGGGTGGAGGCGCTCCAGCAGCAGGCGCCCTTCGCGGGCCTCGCGCTCGACGCCGCGGCGCGCCATCGCGCGCGTCAGCACCGACGGCAGTTGCTGGTCGACCGTCGACGTCAGCACGTAGCCGAAGACCCCGCTCGCGTACAGCGCCGCGGCGTCCCGGTCGCGTTCGGAGACGTAGGCGACCAGCTGTCCGGCGCGGGCGAGCTCGCCGGCGACCTCGGACGCGGCGCTGGCGCGCGTCGCGGGCGCCGGGCTCGCGTCGTGCACGACGACGAGGTCCGGCGCGGCGTCGCGGACGGCGGCCGTCGTCGACCGGTCGAGGTCCCGTTCGCCGACCACCGCCGCGCCGGGGGCGCCGCCGGCGATGGAGCGGAGCCGCGCGCGCCAGGACGCGTCGCGGCCGACGATCAGTACACGAAGCGGATCACGGGTCACGGTCGCGCGGGCTGCATGTCGGCGCAGAGGGGCGCAACTACATGTGCTTGGTGAAATGAAGTTATCTGCGATACCAAGAGGTCGCCAGCCCACGCACGCTTCGCCCGGTCCGACGCGTCGGGCCAGGGTTGCGCGGCGCGCGCGCGTGTCGTCTCCCCATACCTGCGGTCGAGCCCGCCGCCCCCCCGTCCGCCCCGCCCGCCATGCCCTCCGCGCGCCCCACCCCTCGCAGCGCCCCCGCCGTGCGCCCCGCCCCCGGGCGCGTGCAGCTCTCGCTGTCCGAGGTGCTGACGGCGCTCTCGCACGCCCTCGACCTGACCGAGGGGCAGCCGCTCGGCCACACGGTGCGCACCTGCCTGATCGGGATGCGCCTGGCCGAGGAGCGCGGCATGTCGGGCACCGACCGCGCGGCGCTCTACTACGCCCTCCTGCTCAAGGACGCCGGCTGCTCCAGCAACGCGGCGCGCATGAGCACCCTGTTCGGCGCCGACGACCGCGCCGTCAAGCCGCGCATGAAGGTCGTCGACTGGCACCGCAAGTTCGGCCTCGCCGTCGAGACCTTCCGCTGCGCGGGGCTCGGCGGCTCCTGGCTCCAGCACGCGCGCCGCTTCGTCGCCATCGCGCGCACCGCCGACGTGACGCGCGACCTGATCCAGATCCGCTGCGACCGCGGCGCGCAGATCGCGCGCGGCCTCGGCTTCCCCGCCGCCACCGCCGACGCGATCCGCTCGCTCGACGAGCACTGGAACGGCGGCGGTTACCCCGACGGGCTGCGCGGCGACGCCATCCCCGTGGGCGCGCGCGTCGCCAACCTCGCGCAGACGCTCGAGACCTTCGCCCGCACGCACGACCCGGACTACGCGCTGCGCGTGCTGCGCGCCCGCCGCGGCAGCTGGTTCGACCCCGCGCTCGTCGACCACGTGCAGCGCTGGCGGCGCGACGACGCCTGGTGGGCCGCGCTGCGCGCCCCCGACGCCGAGTCGGCGGCCGCGGCGCTCGAGCCGGGCGACCAGCGGCGCACCGTCGACGAGCTCGGACTCGACGACGTCGCGCGCACCTTCGCCGAGATCATCGACGCGAAGTCGCCGTACACCTTCCGCCACTCGACGAACGTCGCCACCTTCGCCGACCGCATCGCCGCCGCGCACGGGATGGGCCCCGCCGCCCGCAAGCGCCTCTGGCGCGCCGGGCTGCTGCACGACGTCGGGAAGCTCGGCGTCTCCAACAGCATCCTCGACAAGCAGGGGAAGCTGACCGACGAGGAGCGGCGGGTCGTCAACGACCACCCGCGCTTCACCTGGGAGATCCTGGCCCGCGTGCGCGCCTTCGCCGACTTCGCGCGCCCGGCCTCGCTCCACCACGAGAAGCTCGACGGCTCGGGCTACCCGTGGGGACTCGCCGGCGACGCGCTCGACGACGAGGCGCGCGTGCTGGTGGTGGCCGACATCTACGAGGCGATGACCGCCGACCGTCCGTACCGCGCCGGGATGCCTCCGGATCGCGCGCTCGCGATCATGGCCGAGGACCGCGACACGAAGTTGTGCGGGCGCGCGCTCGACGCGTTGGAGGCGGTGGTCCGCGCCGGCGGCGGGGTCGCCGAGCCGCCTGCCGAGGCGCCCGCCGGGCTGGGCGCCCAGTCGGTGGCCGACGCGGCCTGAAACTGGCACCGCGGGCGGGCGCGCCGGCATCCGCCGGCCCCACCGCCCCCGCCATGCTTCGTGTCCGCCGTTCCGTCGCCGGCGCGCTGACCGCCGCCGCACTCCTCGCCGCGCCGCCGGCGGCGCTCGCCGCGCAGCAGGCGGTCGCGGGGGGCGACGCGCGCCCGCTCTCTCCCGCGCGCGTCGCCGCGCAGGTCACCGCCGGGACGCTCGCCACCCCGATCGGCTTCGTCGCCGTCGGCGTGCTCACCGACACCTTCCTCGAGCGCACCGGGAACGACGGCGACCTCGGGTCGCAGATCGCGCTCGGCGCCGCGTACGCCGGGGGCGCACTCGGCGCGGCGGCGGGGCCGGCGCTGGTCGGCGCCCGCGGCCCCGGGCGGGGGAGCTACTGGGCCGCCGTGGGCGGCGCGGCCGCCGGCGGGCTGGCGAGTTGGGGGCTCGTGCGCCTCGTCGACCGCGACGGCGGCGAGCCGTCGCGCGGCGGGCGGATCGTCGCCGCCGTCGCCGGCGCGGCGGTCTTCATGCTGCCGAGCGTCGGGGCGACGGTCGCCTACAACCTGAGCCGCCGCCCCTGACCGCCCTCCGACCTGCCGGTCGCCCTGAGCGCAGCGAAGGGCCTCTCTGGGCTGGTCGCCCTGAGCGCAGCGAAGGGCCTCTCCGAGCTTCAAGACAGGAGCTCGGAGAGGCCCTTCGCTGCGCTCAGGGCGTCTGAACGGGTGAGGGCCGCAGTCTGCAGCCGCCGTTCACGGCCGGTTCTTGAACCGGTCGTTCAGGTCCGTGTGCTTGCTGTCCAGCGGCACCGGGCGCCCGTCGATGAACAGGTGCCGCGTCTGCGTGCGCGCCTCCAGCAGGTCGCCGTCGGTGACGACGAGGTTCGCGACCTTCCCCACCTCGATCGACCCGAAGCGGTCGCCGACGCCCAGGATCTGCGCCGGCCAGAGCGTCACCGCCTTCAGCGCGTCCGCCTTCGCGAGCCCGAACGCCGCCGCCATCCCCGCCGTGTACGGAAGGTTGCGCGTCTCCGCCCCCTGGTCGCCCGACGTGATCGCGAAGCGCACCCCGGCCGCCGCGAGTTTGGACGGGGCCGCGAAGTTCACGTCGTACGGGTCGTCCTCGCGCGACGGCAGGTCCATCACCGCGCCGAGCAGCACCGGCACGTCCTTCTGCTTGAGCAGCGCCGCCACCTGCCAGGCGTCGCGCCCGCCGACGACGATCGGCCGCAGTTGCATCTCCTCCGCGAACGCGATCGCCTCGCGGATGTCGGCCGCGCGGTCGGCGACGAACAGTACCGGCATCTGCCGCCGCGCCGCCGGCACGAGCGACGCCAGCACGACGTCCTGCCGCGGACGCGGGAGCGACCGGTCCTTCGCGTAGGCGTCGTGCGCCTGCTGGTACGCTTCGGCGTCGCGCAGCATCGCCTTGAGCGAGTCGAGCTGGCGGGTGCGCGCGCGCTGCACGTCCTGCGCGCTCCCCGCCGCCGCGAAGGCGAAGCCGCCCCCGCCGAAGCGCCCGCCCCCGAACCCCGAGCGCGGCAGCTCGACCACCAGCGCGGCGCGCGGCACCACGCTCATCTCGGGGACGGTGGAGCCGGCGAGGTTGAGCAGCGTCGCCTGCCCCGAGATCACCCCGCCGGTGGGGCGCGACAGCACGTGCGTGATCCCGACCACGCGCGTCACGCCGACGTGCGCGCTCTGCGGGTTGACGCCGTAGTACGCCTGCGCGTTCGGGTTGAACGTCCCGACCTCGCTCACGTCGACCGTCGCGGCGGCGCCCTGCGAGATTTCCGAGAGCCCGATCGACGTGCCGGCGTCCATCATCCCCGGGTACACCGTCAGCCCCGCGCCGTCGATCACGGTCGCCCCCGCGGGAACGGCCGCGTCGGCGCCCACGGCGGCGATCCGCCCGCCGCTGACGACCACGGTGCCGCTCGCGATCTCGGGGCCGGTGACGGTGACGATGCGCGCGCCGCGGATCGCGTACGTCCCCTGCGCCCCCGGCGGCGGGTTGTAGGAGCCCAGCTGCGCCGACAGCGCCGCGGGCGCGAGGGCGGCGGCCAGCGCCGCCGGAAGGACGCGGAGGGTGCTGCGGCGCGGCATCAGCGGCGCTCCTCGTTGGGGACGAACGGCTGCGCGGGGCGCTGCGGGCGCGGCGCCGACTGCTCGGCGCGCTCCAGCTGCTCGCGCTCGCGGACCTTGGCCTCGCGCCCGGCGAGGTCCTTCTGGCGGTCGAAGAACAGCTCCCCGTCGACGAAGGTCTTGTCGACGTTGGCGTAGACGCTCAGCGGGTGCGCGTTCCAGATCGCCACGTCGGCGTCCTTCCCGACCTCGATCGACCCCACGCGGTCCTGCACGCCGAGCTGCACGGCGCCGTTGTAGGTGATCGTCTTCAGCGCCTCCTCCTCGGTCAGGTTCCCGTAGCGCATCAGCTTCGCCGCGTCGATGTTGAGCCGGCGGATGCGCTCGTCCGAGTCGGAGTTGATCGTCGTCAGCACGCCGTGGCGCACCAGGATCGCCGCGTTGTACGGGATCGCGTCGTACGCCTCGATCTTGTACGACCAGCTGTCGGCGAAGGTCGAGAGCCCGGCGCCGTGCTTCGCGATCTCGCTCGCGATCTTGTACCCCTCGAGGCCGTGCTGCAGCGTGCGCACCTTGAACCCGAACTCGTCGGCCAGGTTCAGGAGCATCAGCATCTCGTCGCCGCGGTAGCCGTGCGCGTGCACGAAGCGCTTCCCCTCGAGCACCTCGACCAGCGGCTCCAGCTCCAGGTCGCGGCGCGGCGCGACCCCCTTCGCCCCGGCGCGGCGGTACTCCTCCCACGCGGTCCGGTACTCGCGGGCGCGGACGAAGGCGTCGCGCAGCACCTCCTCCTGCCCCATGCGCGACGTCGGGTAGCGCGCCGGCGGCTGGCCGGGGAGCGCCTGGCGGCTCTTGCGCGTCACGTTCTCGCCGAGCGCGAACTTGATCCCCGGCGGCGCGCCGTCGAAGACCATCTCCGCCGCCTCGCGCCCGTACTTGAGCTTCACCGTCGCGTTCTGCCCGCCGATCGTGTTGGCGGAGCCGTGCAGGATGTTGATCGTCGTCACCCCGCCGGCCAGCGCGCGGTAGACGTTGATCGCGGTCGGGTTCAGCACGTCCGTGATGCGCACCATCGACGTCACCGAGAGCGAGCCCTCGTTGACGGCGTCGCTCATCATGTGCGAGTGCGGGTCGATGATCCCGGGCATCACGAACTTGCCGGTCGCGTCGACCACCGTCGCGCCGGCGGGCGCCTGCAGGTTCTGCCCGACGCGCGCGATCTTCCCGCCCTGCAGGAGCAGGTCGGCGTTCTGCAGCGTCCCCTTCGTGACGGTGAGGACGGTGGCGTTCTTGATGAGCGTCGCGCCGGCGGCGGCGGGGCGCGCGGCCTGCGCCAGCAGCGCGGCCGGGGCGAGCGCCGCCAGCGCGGCGGAGCGAGCGATGGTCGTCATGGGAAGGCGCATGGCGGTCACTCCTGCGGGGGCGTCGTGGGGCGCGGGCGCTGTCCGGCGGGGGCGCCCGCCGGGGCGCCGTTCGGCCCGGCGGCGCGGCCGGGACGCGTCCCGGTGAACGTCCCCGGGTCGTGGCCGACGATCGTCACCCGCCCGCGGATCGCGTTCCCCTCGAGCGTGCCCGTGAACGTCGCCTCCTCGGTCCCCTCCTTGAGCGTGATCGGCACGGTGAAGCGCAGCGCGCCGTCGGCGCCGACGGAGCCGTTGGTCACCTGCGCGGTCCCGAGGTCGCCCTGCAGCGAGCCGGTGAGCCGCTCCCCTTCCTGCCGCAGCGTCAGCGTCACCGCGTGGCTCTGGTTGTCGAGTGCGACGGTCGTGGTCCACGCGCCGGCCGCGGTCGCGGCGCCGTCGGCCGCCGGTGCGGCGGCGCGCACCGTCACCGGGCGCCCGTCGATGAACAGCTGCGCCACCCGCGCACCCGGCGCGCCGAGCGTCCCGCGCACGAGCGTGAGGTTCGCGATCTTCCCGACCTCGATCGACCCGAGCCGGTCGCCAACGCCCAGCACCTCGGCCGGCGCCAGCGTCAGCGCGCGCGCCGCCTGCTCGGGCGCCAGCCCCTGCTCGACCGCGCGCTGCACGTTGGCCAGCACCTCGGCGCCGTTGGTCAGCCCCCCCGACTGGAAGGCGAAGCGCACCCCGGCCTGCGCCAGCCGCCCCGGCACCTTGGGCGCGTCGGCGCGCTCGCGCAGCACGCGCAGCGGCTCCGGGTCGGCGTCGGCCGACGCGGCCTGCTGCGGGCGGCGCGGGAAGTTGGCCGACAGCAGCACCGGCACGTTCTCCGCCTTCAGCCGGTCGGCCACCAGGTGCGCCTCGGCGCCGCCGGCGATCACCGCCCGCAGGTTGAACTCCTTCGCCAGGTCGAGCGCGCGCTCGATCTCGCGCTTCGTGTCCGCCTGCAGCACCGCCGGCTGCGTGCGCGCCAGCAGCGGCTGCAGCGCCTCGAGCGCCGCGTCCTGCGTCGGGCGCGCCATCCCGCGGGGGGAGCGCGCGTAGGCCGCCTGCTCGTCGCGGTAGTGCTGCGCGTCGAGCAGCATCTGCCGCAGCGCGCTGAACACGCCGAGCAGCGAGTTCGGGTAGCCGCCGCCGCGCACCGGCGTGAAGCCGACGTGCTGCGCCACCGGCGCCTTGACCACCAGCGCCGACGCGTCGTCGCCGAGCGTGATCAGCGCGCTCTGCCCCTGCAGGACGCCCGTCGGCGGCGCCGTCAGCGCGGCCGTGAAGCCGCCGGCGTGCGCGCTCGCGAACGCCTCGGCGTCCACGCGCAGCTGCGAGACCGCGGTGGCCTCGGGGGTGAGCCCGACGGGGTGCACCACCAGCCGCCCGCCCGCGTTGGCGGCCGGCGCGGCCGCGGCGCCGAACGCCGCCAGCCCGCCGCCCCCCTGCCCCCCTTGCCCGTTCCCCTGCCCGCGGGCGGGCGCGAGGCCGAGCGCGGAGTGGCCGTCGATGAAGCCGGGGTAGACGGTGAGGCCGGCGCCGTCGACCACGCGCGCGTCGGCGGGGACGGCGACGCCGGCGCCGACGGCGGCGATCAGCCCGTCCCGCACGACGACGGTGCCGCGATCGAGCGTCGGGCCGGCGACGGGCACCACGCGCGCGTTGGTGATCGCGTAGGCGCCGGGGACGGCGCGCGGGCCGGCCTGCGCCGCCAGCGGGACGAGCGGCAGGGCCGCGCCGACCGCGCCCAGCACGCGCGCGAGGCGGGGGGACAACGCCATGGACGGGGACTCCGGGAAGTGGGTCGCGCGGTCTACGCTGCGCCGGCGGCGAGTGTTGGCGTCCGCGGCCGCGGGTTAGGATGGGGCGTGCGCCACCGTCCCGCCACCGCCCCGCTGCCGCGCCGCGACTTCGTCGCGTGCGCCGCCCACCTCGCCCTCGCCGGGCTCGCGCTCCCGGCCTGGCGCCGCTCGGCCCCCTGGCGCCCTGCCGGCCGGGTGGTCGCCCGCGAGCCGTTCGGCGCCCTCGAGCGGGTGGCCGACGGCGTGTGGGCGCTCGTCTCGACGCCGTTCGCCGGCGACCGCACCACGCTCTCCAACGGCGGGCTGGTGGCCGGGCGCTCGGGAGTGCTGGCGGTCGAGGGGTTCAACCGCCCCGAGGGGGCGCGCTGGCTGGCCGCGCAGGCGCGCGCGCTCACGGGGCGCTGGCCCACGCACGTCGTCGCCACACACTACCACGGCGACCACGCCAACGGGCTCGCCGGCTACCGGGACGAGAGCCCGGGCGCCCGCCCCGCCGCGCACCTCACGGCGGCCACGCGCGACGCCGCGCTCCGCAACGCGCCGCCCGACGCGGCGCGCGAGTCCGCCCTGCGCGACGCGGTGCTCGTCCCCGCCGACCGCGAGACGGCGCTCGACCTCGGCGGGCGCACGGTGCGCGTCGTGCCGCGCGCGGCGCACACGGCCAGCGACCTGACCGTGCACGTCGACGACGCGAATGTCGCGTTCGGCGGCGACCTGCTCTGGAACGCGATCTTCCCCAACTACGTCGACGCCGCCCCGTCGCGCCTCGCCGACGCGGCCCGCGCGCTGCGCGGCGACGGGCGCGGGGTCTACGTCCCGGGGCACGGCCCGGTGGCGCGCGGCGCCGACGTGGACCGCTACCTCGCCCTGCTCGCCGAGGTGGAGCGCGCCGCGCGCGCCGCCCACGCCTCGGGGCGCCCGGCCGCCGACGCGGCGGCGGCGTTCGCGCTCCCGACCGCGCTCGGCGAGTGGACGCTGTTCAACCGCGCCTTCCACGAGCGCGCGTTCGCGGCCTGGTACCGCGAGCTCGGCGCCGCGTAGCACGACGGCCCCACATCGCTGTGCGGCCGTCGGGGCGTGGCGCGGGCGCCGGTCAGTAGCCGCCGCTGCCGTCGTACCGGTCGACGACGACGGTGTAGCCGCTGAAGTGCTTGATGCGGCCGAACAGGTAGCCGCTCGCCGGGTCGCGCTGCGGGACGAGGCTCGCGTCGGCCCGCGACTCGTCGACGCAGCTCGCCGCGCCGCTCGGGCACCAGGCGAAGCGGAACGCCGGGTCGTTGGCCGCCTCGCGGTCGTAGAGGTAGAGCGCGACCGCGCGGGCCGGCACGAAGCGCACGTCGGGGCTGAAGCGGATCTGCGGGCGGCCCGCGGCGTCGGTCCACGCCTTGACCCGGAAGGTCAGCGACCGGGCGAGCGGCGCGCACGGCAGGTCCCACGTGCCGGGGCCGTACCCGGAGGTCGCCGGCTCGCACACCGCGTTGGCGGGCAGCACGATCTTGTGCGCCCCGACGCGCACGGTCACCGACGTGTTCGGCCCGTAGCTGAAGCTCACGCGCGACGTGTCGCCGCCGGACGAGCTCGAGGTGCTCGACGTGCTCGACGTGCTCGACGTGCTCGACGTGCTCGACGTGCTCGACGTGCTCGACGTGCTCGAGCTGCTGGTCGTCGTGGTGACGTTGCGGCCCGCCGCGTCCGACGGCGCCAGCGGGGCGGAGGGCGCGTCGGCGCAGGCGCCGAGGGCCACGGCGGCGAGCGCGAGGGCGGCGACGGAAGGGCGGATCATGGCAGTGTGGATTCGCATGGGCGGCGGCCTCGTGGCTCAGTCGAACTCGTAGCGGCCGGTCGAAACCATCCAGCCGGAGAAGTGCGGCACCTCCATGCGCACGGCGGAGCCGCGCGTGTCCACCGTCGTGCGCGCGAACTCGGTCACGAACGCCTTCCCGGCGGCGTCGTTCAGCTTCGACCCGTCGGTGAAGTAGGCGCCCACCAGCGCGAGCGGGTCGCGCACCTTGTGCAGCGCGGTCCCGTGGAGCGTCTGCGTGACCTCCACCGGCTTGTCGAACACCGTCGACGGCCCGAAGTCGTAGGCGACGATGCTCCCGGCGAGGGCGGTGGCGTAGAAGCGCGTCGGCCGGCGCACCGCGCCCTTCGGGAAGGACACCTTGAGGCCGGCCTTCGCGATGGTGATGGTGCCGCCGCCGGGCGTCACCATCCCCTCGACGGTGATGTCCTGCGCGAGCGGGACGGTGCGGGTCAGCGCGCCGACGCGCACGCCCGGCGCGCCGCTCCGCGCGTACGCTGGCGCCGCGCCGGGCTGCAGCTCGGCCGACGCGGGAGCCGTCGGCGCGTCGGCGCAGGCCGCGGCCAGGGAAAGGACGATCGTGCCCAGGGCGAGTCCTGCGGCCGTGCGGATGCGGGCAGTCGACACGGCGGACGAGGGTGTGGTGTGTTGTGGGCGGATTGGCACGCCGGTCGGCTCGTTCCGGCCGACGTACCCAATTCATGCCCCACCGCCATGTATCGGCGCCGTCGCGAGCGGACTTGAGCGTTCTCGAGCGACTTCCCGCGAAAACTTGAGCGGCCCCCCGTCACGCGACGTGCTGCGGCCGTCACGCGGTGTGAGGGCGCGACCCCCCGTGTGACGCCGGCCGACGCTCCGCCGCCGGGATCGGGCGCTCCGGGCGCGCGGGGCGCCTACGACGACGGGCCCCGGCGCGACGTCGCGCCGGGGCCCGTTCCGCGTCTGAGCGTGCGGCGCGCGGCGCCGCGGTCAGCCCCGCCGGCGCCGCGCCGCCACGCCCGCGAGCCCCAGCAGCCCCGTCGCCGTCAGCACGACGGCCGAGGGCTCGGGGACGACGGCGGCGCGTCCCGCCGCCGTCAGCTCGAGCCGCGCGATCGTCCCCGAGGCCGACCCGGTGATGGGCCGCATGTCGTCGGGGGTGTCGCGCCCGAGCGTCGTGAACAGCCCGAGCCCGATCTCGACGTCGGTCGGGCGCGGCCTCGGGCACCGGCCCCGCCGCGCCAGCGAGCGGTCGGCCGGCCCGAAGTCGATCACCAGGAAGGAGAGGCACGGGTCGCCCGACGCGGCCCCGACCTCCCCCTCCACGAACGTCTGCATCGCGAGGCGGCCGGGGCGCGGGCTCGCGGCGACGATCGACCCGTCGACGCGCGCGCGGGCGAGCCGCGCCCCCGGGGTGCGCCCCGCGACCTCGAAACCGAGCCCGGCGAGCGCGAAGCCCGCGTCGAGCACGGAGGTGCCGCCGTCGACCGCGACCGCCGTCGTGAAGCCGGTGAAGGTGAAGCCGAAGGTCGTCCGCCCGACCCGGTCGAGCCCCGTGAACGGCGTCAGCGTCATCGCCAGGTCGTCGGGCGACGAGGCGGTCGCGCCGCCGTCGGCGTCGAAGCCGGAGAGGAAGTCGAACGCCGAGAACCGGAAGCGCCCGATCGTACAGCCGTCGGCGCCGAGCGACAGGTACGTGTCGACGGTGCCGGCCGCGCACGCCGGCTGGGCGTCGGCGCAGGCCGCCGGTGCGGCGGCGAGCAGGGTCGCCGCGCCGGCGTACCGGACGACGCGTCGGGCGGGGGGGCGGACGATAGGCACGGCGGCAGCTCCACGTGAGGGTGAAGGACGACCGGCACTGCGTCGCCTATCCTACGGCCGCCCGGACCGGGCGACAACGGCCGGCGCGGGCCCCGCGTCGCCGACGCGTCACGCGCTCGTGATCGCCGCGCGACCGCGTTCCAGACGCCACCGGGCCGGCGTCTCGACCGGCGCGTCGGGGCGCGACACGTACGGCACCTGCCGGTACTCGGTGACCCACGCGTCGGGGGTGATGGCGCAGGTCATGTAGCCGCGCCGCGCGCCGTGCCACTTGAGATGCGGGTTGGCCGACAGCGCGGCGTCGGTCACCACCCCCCACCGGTCCGCGCCGTCCCCGCCCGACGAGATGCTCGTCCCCACGAACTCCGCCGCGACCGGCGTCGCGTCGCGCCCGCGCGCGTCGGGGGGCGCGCCCGCCGGGCGCAGCTCGTTCACCCAGTTGGAGTGGATGTCGCCCGTCAGCACCACCGTGCGCCCCGCCGCGCGCTCGGCGATCGTGCGCAGCAGCCGCGCCCGCGCCGCCGGGTAGCCCCCCCACTGGTCCATATCGAACCGCTCGGCGCTCCCCGCGTCCTGGTCGAACGGCCCGACCATCACCTGCTGGCCGAGCACCTCCCAGCGGGCCGGGTCGCGCGCCAGCCCGTCGGCCAGCCACCGCTCCTGCGCCGCCCCGAGCATCGTGCGCGCGGGGTCGTCGCGCCCCCCGCACGGCAGGGTGTGCACGCCGTCGCCGCACGCCTGGTCGCTGCGGTACTGGCGCGTGTCGAGCATCGCCAGCCGCGCCAGCCCGCCCCACCGCACCGTGCGGTAGACCGTCAGGTCGGCCCACGACCGCGCGCGCGGGACGCGCACCGGCTGGTGCTCCCACCACGCCTGGTAGGCGGCGGCGCGGCGCGCCCGCACCTGCTCCTCGGACTCGAAGTCGTTCTCCCCCACGCCGGCGGCGTAATTGTTGTCGACCTCGTGGTCGTCCCACGTCACCACCCACGGGCAGCGCGCGTGCGCGCCCCGCAGCAGGGCGTCGGACTTGTACTGCGCGTAGCGGCGCCGGTAGTCGTCGAGCGTGCGGATCTCGAGCCCGACGTGCGTGCGCACGCGCCCCGGAATCGCGCCGTACTCGTAGATGTAGTCGCCGAGGTGGACGACCAGGTCGAGCTCCTCGCGCGCCATGTGGCCGAACGCGGTGAAGTGCCCCTGTTCGTAGTGCTGGCACGACGCGACCGCGAGTCGCAGCGGCGTCAGCGCTCCCGCCGCCGGCGCGGTGCGCAGCCGCCCGACGGGGCTCGTCGCGCCGGTCGCCCCGCCGACGGAGAAGCGGTAGAAATACCACCGGTCGGGCGCGAGGCCGTCGACGTCCGCGTGCACGCTGTACGACAGCTCGAACGCCGCCGTCGCGCGCCCCCGCCGCACCACGCGCGCGAACTGCTCGTCCTCGGCGACTTCCCACGAGACGACGGTGCGCTGTCCGTCCATGCCCCCCTCCGGCTCCAACGGGCGCGGAGCGAGGCGCGTCCAGATCACCGCGCCGGTGGCGGTCGGGTCGCCCGACGCGACGCCGAGCGCGAACGGGTCGTCGGCGAGGCGCGGGCGCGCGGTCACGCGCCAGACGTTCGGCACCGCGGCGCACAGCGCGGCGGCGCGCGTCAGGTCGGCGAGGAAGAGGCGGCGGTCCATGCGCGGGATTCTCCGCCGGCCGCGCCCGCGGCGCCACCCCCGGCGCGTGCGCGCCCGCGTTGTGTTGCACGGTCGAGACGCGCAGCTTCCCCGCGCATGGGCGACCCGACTACTACCCCGACGCTCGTCGCGATCTGGGTCAAGCGCGCGCACCGCGGCCCGATGGACGCCGTGCCACACGCCGAAGCGCGTGCCGGAAAGGGGCTCGTGGGGAACGCCGATCGCAGCCGCTTCCGCCAGGTCACGCTGCTCGAGGAGGAGGCGTGGGCGCGCCTGATGGCGGAGACCGGGGGCGCGGCGCCGCCGGCCGCCCGCCGCGCCAACCTCCTGCTCCGCGGCGTCGCGCTCGCCCACACGCGCGGCCGCGTGCTGCGCGTCGGCGCGGTGCGGCTGCGCATCGGCGGCGAGACGCGCCCCTGCGAGCGGATGGACGAGGCGGTGCCGGGTTTGCAGGCGGCCATGCGCCGCACGCCGTGGAGCGGCGGCGCCTACGCCCAGGTGCTCGACGACGGCACGCTGGCGGTCGGCGACCCGGTCGCGTGGGAGGAGGCGATCACTGCCCCTTGACGGAGCACGTTCGCTATATATCATCGTCCGATATATCGCTGGCCGATGCAAGTGACGGATGAACGCCGCCCTCCCGGAGATCGCGCATGACTCGAAAGGGGGACTCGGGCCCCGAGCAGCACCTCCCGCTGCCGCCGGCCACGTTTCACATCCTGCTGTCGCTCGCGGGCGGGGAGCGGCACGGCTACGCCATCATGCGCGAGGTGGCGGAGCAGACCGACGGCGGCGTGCGCCTCGGGCCGGGCACGCTGTACGGCGCGCTCAAGCGGCTGCTCGAGGGCGGGCTCGTCGCCGAAGGGGGCGAGCGGGCCGACCCCGCGATGGGCGACGAGCGGCGCCGCTACTACCGCCTCACGCCGTTCGGACGCGCGGTCGCGCGCGCCGAGGCGCGGCGGCTCCAGGCGATGGTGCACGCGGCACGGAAGCGGCGGCTGATCGGCGAGGAGCCGGCATGAGTGCGCGCCGCGGCGACGACTTCGGCGTCCTCGCGTACCGGCTGCTGCTCCGCGCGTACCCGGCGGCGTTCCGGGCGTCCTACGGGCCCGAGATGACGCAGCTCTTCCGCGACCAGCTCCGCGACCGGCGCCGCACCGGGGGCGCACCGGCGCGCGTCGGCTTCTGGGCGGCGGTGCTGTGGGACGTCGCGCGCAGCGCGCCCGTTCTGCGGCTCGAGGCGGCGCGCGCCCGGTGGAGCGCACGGCAACGGGGGCCGCAGCACGGCGGCCCGCACCTTCAACCCGAGGGAGGCACCATGACGGCGAAGCGCACGATGGCGGTGGTGACGGTGCTGGCCGGCGCGTTCGAGCTGGCGAACACGGGAGCCGAGGTGTGGGCCGGGCGAGACGGGCGGTCGGGCGACGGGTGGCAGCTCGCGATGGTGCTAGCGGCGCTCATGGGCGCGTTGTTGCTGACCGCGGGCATCGCGCTCCTGCGGCGCGGGCCCGGTCCGGAGCGCGCGGCGCGCGCCGCCGCGCTCGCGTGCCTCGCGCTCGTCGTGACCCTCCAGTTCACCTTCCCGTTCATGTCCATCTTCTCGCGGCTGCTCGGCGTCGGCGTGCCGCTCGCCCTTCTGTTCGTCACCCGCCGCCGCGACCCGTCGGTGCCGGTGGCGGCGTGACGAGGCGCGCGCGGCGAGCGCTCGCCGCGTGCGGGTTCGCGCTCGCCGCCACGGCATGCCTCCCCCGCGCGCGGACCAACGCCGAGTGCCGGTGGACGGACGACGTCACGGCGCTCGCGCCCCCCGGCGACCGCGCGCGCCGCGCCCACCTGCTCGAGGACGTGCGCGTGGCCGAGGATCTCGGAGTGCGCCACGCCGACGCCGTCCGGGGGCGGCGGCTCACACCGGCGTACGTCGTGACGCGCCAACGCTGCACCGAAGCGTCGCTGCAGGCGATCGCACGCCAGCACGCGGTGTCGGCGGCGGAGGTGACCGCCCTCGTCGGTGCGCGCGAGCCCTGGATCGACGCGCTGGCCGTCTTCCTCCCGATCGGCATCCTATTCGCGGTCGCGAGCCGCGTCGCGGTCCGGCGGCTCGCGCCGCGCGGCGCCGCGACCGTGCGGCTGGCGATCGCGGCTCCTTGCGCGGCGGCGCTTGCCGTCGCCGCGGCGCAGACCTGGGGCGACGTGGTCGAGACGGCGCGGCTCGGCAACGCGCACATCGGCCCGCGCGCCGCGGCGCTGCCGGCCCGCACGCACGGCTGGACCGCGTGGGGCGCCGCCACGGCGCTGTTCGCTGCCGTAGCGGCGCTCACGCCGCGCGGCGGCGCCGCTACGGCTTCGCCGCGCCCGCGGCGCTAGCCGCGTCGCGCAACACCATGCGCGTCCCCTCGTAGCCGAACGCCAGCTTCCCGCTGCGCTCCAGGTCCGCCAGCAGCGACCGCGTGGCGCCCAGCTCCACGTCCGCCGACACGGGGCGCGCCAGCAGCGCCGAGTCGGACACGACGAGCGTCAGCCCGAACAGCCGGTGGACCTCGCCCAGCGCCTCGCGCAGCGGGCGGTCGCGCAGCACCAGCCGCCCGTCGGCCCACGCGAACGCCGACGCCGCGACCTCCGGCGTCACCTCGCGCACCGAACCGTCGGGGCGCAGGTCGACCGCCTGCCCCGCCGTGAGCGTGCGCGCCGACTCGCCGATCCGGGCCGCCACGCTCCCCTCGCGCACCCGCACCAGCGTCCGCGCCTCGGCGGGGTACGCGCGCACGTCGAAGGTCGTCCCGGTGACCGTCAGCAGCGCCTCCCCCGTGCGCACGTGGAACGCCTGCTCGCCCCCGCCGTGCACGGTGAACGACGCCACGCCCTCGAGCGCCACCGCGCGCACCGGGGCGCCGAACGCCTCCGGGATGCGCAGCCGCGAGTCGCCGCCGAGCATCGCGCGGCTCCCGTCGGTGAGCGTGAGGGCGGCGCGCTCGCCGGGGCGCGTGCTGCGCACCCGCACCTCGGTCGACGCCAGCGCGCGGTTCACCGCCACGTCGCCGCTCGTGCGATCCATCCACCGCATCGCGATCAGGAAGAGCGCCGCCAGCACCACGGCCACGACCACCGGCCCCATCCACGGGGGACGCTTGGCCACCGAGGCGATGTGCACCGCCGCCTCGTGCTTCGCGTGGTCGTGGTGCGAGTGTGCGACCTTGATCGGGTCGAGCGCCGGGGCGTGGAGCACGGCGCTGAAGTGGCGCCACGCGTCGTCGACCGCCGGCACGTCGGCGGGCCCGGTCAGCCGCTCCCCGGCGTGGATCGGGCGCACGCGCTCGTGCTGCTCGAAGCGGTGCAGCGCCGCCTTGCGGCTCTTCTCACGCACCGCCCCCTCGTGCACCGTGCGCTGCAGGAAGCGCTCGAGCGCCTCGGGCGACTCGAAGCTCGACCGCTCGGCCCACGCCCGCAGGAAGGCGCCTTCCACCACCCGCGGCGCCGAGGCCGGGTCGTCGAGCTCGGCGCGCGCCTTGTCCGCGAGCTGCGGGTACGAGGTGCGGAAGAGGCGCTCGAGCGCGCGCTCGTCTCCGAGCCGCAAGTTGACGAGCACCTCGCGATCGATCGGAGCGGTGGCGGGCATGACGACCTCCGTCAAAGAGCGGTCGGACCACGGGCCGCTGCGACGGTCGGTTCCGTACAAGGGGTGCGCAACAGGGTTTCCCCGACGCCCCGTGCGGGTTTTGCTTACAAGTTGCCGAGGCCGCCGTCAGCGGCGACGCTCTCCCCTTTCTCGCTCCGTGCTCCTCTACGTCCTCGACCTCGTCGGCGTTGCCGTGTTCGCGGTCAGCGGCGCGCTGGCGGCCGGCCGCAAGCGGCTCGACCTGCTCGGCGTGCTCGTGCTCGCCCTCGTCACCGCGATCGGCGGCGGGACGATCCGCGACGTCCTGCTCGACCGCCACCCGCTCTTCTGGCTCGCCGACCCGCGCTACCTGACCGTGATCACCGGGTCGGCGCTGTTCACCGTCTGGCTCGTGCGGCGGCGCCGCACGGTTCCGCCCGAGAGCGCGCTGCTCGTCGCCGACGCGCTCGGCCTGGCGCTCTTCAGCGTCGCCGGCGCGCAGATCGCCGAGCGCGCGGGGATTCCGGCCGCCGGCGGGATCGTGCTCGGCGCCGTCACCGGCGCCGCGGGGGGCGCCGTGCGCGACGTGCTCTGCGCCGAGATCCCGCTCGTGCTGCGACGCGGCAACCTGTACGCGACCGCCGCCATCGCGGGTACCGCCGCCTACTTCGCGCTCGAGGCACTCGGCGTCGCGCGCGACGTCGCGACGCTCGTCGGGATGGCGATCGTCGCCACCGTGCGCTTCGCCGCCATCTGGTGGCGGCTGCAGCTCCCCGAGTTCCGCCTCGGCGCGACCGACGAGCACCCAGCCCCCGCGGCGGCGTCCGAGCGCGACGCCGCGCGGCAGGGGTAGCGTGACGCGTTCGGGCGGCGGCGCGCGCGCGGCGGTCGGCCTGACGCGCGCGCTCTCCAAACTCGGCGTCTGCTCGCGCCGCGACGCCGAGGCGTGGGTGCGCGCCGGGCGCGTGCAGGTCGGCGGGCGCGTGGTGCGCGAGCCGTCGCACCGCGTCGACCCGGACCGCGACGTCCTGGCCGTCGACGGGCGCCCGGTGCGCGCCGCCGCGCGCGTCTACCTCGCGCTCAACAAACCGCGCGGCGTGGTCGTGTCGCGCGAGGACGCGCGCGGCGCGCCGACGGTGCACGCCCTCCTTGCGGACCACCCGCTGGCCGCCGGCGTGCCGCACCTGTCGGCGGTGGGGCGGCTCGACAAGGCGAGCGAGGGGTTGCTCCTCCTCACCAACGACACGCGCTGGGCGGCGCGCCTGCTCGACCCGGCGTCGCACGTCGACAAGGTCTACCACGTCCAGGTCGATCGCGTCCCCGACGACGCGCTCCTCGACGCGCTGCGCGCCGGCGTCCCGACGCCCGAGGGGGAGACGCTCGCCGCCCGCGACGCGCGCGTCCTCCGCAGCGGCGGGCGCACGGCGTGGCTGGAGGTCGTGCTCGACGAGGGGCGCAACCGACACATCCGGCGCATGCTCGCGGCGCTGGGCGCGGAGACGCTCCGGCTGGTGCGGGTGGCGATCGGCCCGCTCGCGCTGGGGGAGCTCGCCAAGGGCGAGCTACGCGCGCTCACGGCCGCCGAGCGCGAGGCGCTGGCGCGGGCCGCCGGGCCGCAGGCCGCGGGGCGCTCCCGGCCGGCGGCGGGAGACGGCATCTTTCGACGCGGCGACGGGTAGCAGCCCGGGCGCCCCCGCCCATCCGACCCTCCCTTCCCGCACCGCCCTATGTCCGACGTGCTCTCCCGCCGCGCGTGGCTGGCGCAGGCCGCCGGCGGCGTCGCCGCCCTGGCCGCCGGCGCCCCCGCCCGCGCGCTCGCCGCCGCCCCCGGGCCGCTGATGACGATCTACAAGTCGCCCACCTGCGGCTGCTGCCAGAAGTGGGTGATGCACGTCGCCGCGGCCGGCTTCCGCACCGCCGTCAACGACGTCGACGACCTGGACGCGATCAAGACGCGCCACGGCGTCCCGGCGGCGCTCCAGTCGTGCCACACGGCGGTCGTCGACGGCTACGTCGTCGAGGGGCACGTCCCGGCGGCCGACGTGCGGCGGCTGCTCAAGGAGCGCCCGAAGGTGAAGGGGATCGCGGTCGGCGGGATGCCCGCCGGCTCGCCCGGGATGGAGATGCCCGGGCGCAGCGACCGGTACGAGGTGACGGCGTTCCGCGCCGACGGCACGACCCTCCGCTTCGCGTCGCACTGATGCGCGCCCCCACGCGTTCCGCGACGCGCCCGCCGGCGCGTGCGGCGGCCGCGCTCCGCCGCCTCGGCGCCGCGGCGCTCCTCGCGCTGGCGCCCGCGGCGTGCGCGCCGGCGGCGGCGCGCGCGCAGACCGCGCCCGACGCGGTGGTCGGCAACCGCGCCGACGGCACGACGCTCGTGCTGCTCGTGCGGCACGCCGAGAAGGCGGCCGCGCCGGCCGACGACCCGCCGCTCACCGAGGCCGGCGCCGCGCGCGCGCTCGCCCTGCGCGCGGCGCTGGCCGACGCGGGGGTGCGCCACGTCGTCGCCACGCCGCGCCGCCGTACCGTCGACACGGCCAAGCCACTCGCCGACGCGCTCGGCCTCGCGCCCGAGATCGTGCCGCTCGCCGGCGACCACGTGAAGGCGGTTGCCGACGCCGTGCGCCGGCGCCGCGGCGACGTGGTCCTCGTGGTCGGCCACAGCAATACGATCCCGGCGATCGTCGGCGCGCTCGGCGGGCCGCGGCTGCGCGACCTGTGCGACGCGCAGTACGCGACGCTGTTCGTGCTCGAGCTGCCGCCCGCCGGCGCGCGCGGCGCGGCGCGGCTGGTGCGCGCGCAGTACGGCGCCGCCGACCCCGCGGACGCCGCGAGTTGCGCCGCGCCGCCGTCGATGCGCTGACGCGCGGCGCGCGGCCGCTGTGGACGCCGTCCGGCTCTCGCGCCTGACGACCGTGCTCGCCGTGGCCGCCGTCGGCGGCGTGGCGGGGCACGTGCTCTGGCCCTTCGCGCCCGGCGCGGGAATCGCGCGCCCGGCCGCCTTCGCGGCCCTCATGCTCGGCACCGGCGCGCTGCGCGGGTGGCGTGACGCGGTGGCGCGCGACGCGCCCGCGGTCGGGCGCTCGGTGGCGCTGCACGCCGCCGGCGCGCTGGGTGCCGCGCTGGCCGGCTTCGCGCTCGTGCACGGGCGTCCGGGCTGACGCCGGCGCGCGGGCGGCGCGTCATACGTTTGCACGTCAAACGTTTGCGTGGCGGGCGTTTCCGACGTAGCCGGATGCGGCCCGACGCGGTGCGGTGCGCGCGTGCGCGGACCCCGCGAATGCATGCTGCGTCACCGTCACGAACGGGCCACGGTTCCACTCCCGGTCGTCTCCGCGCCGGCACGGCCCGTGCTTTACGCCAGGGTGCCGCGACGAACGACACCGTCGCGCGGGGCTGGTCGAACGACGAAGTGGGTGCGGTCCGAGGTTGCGTAGTTCGCTGCGTGGTCTCCGTTGCATCCGCCGAGTGTTCGGGCCGCGGCTCGCACCGAGCCGCCGTGCCGCCCCCCGCCCGCACACCCGCCCGCGGGGGCTGAAGACGTCCTGGGCGCTACGAGATGAGGAGAGGAGCCATGAAGACTCTGCGGTTCACGACCACCTGCGCGATCGGCGCCGCCCTCGCGCTCACCTTCGGCGCCGCCATCACCGAGGCCGCCGCGCAGACCGACACGACGCGCCGCACGCCGGAGCGCCCGAGCGCCGACCGCGTGCGCAAGGAGACGACGACCACGCCGACGACCGGCACGATGGGCAGCGGCACGACGACCACGGGCGCGATGGGCGAGACGATGATGCGCCGCGACACGGTGTACGTCGGCCGCTCCGACACGACGGTCGTGCAGTGCAACTGCGCCGCGGCCCAGGCCACGGCCAGCGCCGGCGAGGTGCTCCCGCTGGCCGGGCTGCGGCAGCGCCTGTTCGGCAACGGGCTGTACGCCGGCCTCGGCGCCGGCACCACGCTCCCCGTCGGCGACGCCTACAAGGCGTACAACGAGGGCTGGGGCTTCAACGCGGTGCTCGGGTGGGACCCGAAGGCGAGCCCGGTCGGCGTCCGCGCGACCTTCGGCTACCAGACGCTCAACGGCCGCGCGGTCGGCCCGACGGTCCGCGACCCGCTCGGCAACGCCGACATCATCAGCGACTTCGGCGGCTCGGGCGTGGACGCGAAGCAGATCAGCGCGCTCATCGACGCGAAGCTCCGCGTGCCCTTCGGCCGCTTCCTCGGGGCCACCAGCGGCGTGTACGCCCTGGCCGGCGCGGGCATCCACCACTTCCGCGACTACAACAGCACGCTCTTCCTGACCAACCAGTTCTACGGCCGCGGGATCGCCAACGACGGCGCGCTGCTCAGCAACAGCCGCAACGCGAGCGACAACACCACCCGCCTCGGCCTGAACGCCGGCCTCGGCACCTCGCTCGGCATCGGCACGGCCGAGATCTTCCTCGAGGGGCGCTACGAGCGGGTGTTCACCGAGTTCCGCGCGGTCAACTACGTCCCGGTCATCCTGGGCGTGTCGATCCACTGACCGCCCCCCCCGGCCCGCCGCCCCGGCGGCGCGGCCCGGACCGGGCTCGACGCGGGCCGCTCCCTCCACGTGAGGGGGCGGCCCGCGCCGCGTTCCGGAGCCCGCCGAACGCCGAGCGTGACCTGCGCCACCCCCCGCGTCGATTTCGAGGCAGGATGTGCTGAAACGGGCGGACGCACGCAGTCGGCGGCATGGGCCCTGCCTTAGCTGCCCGCGCCGCGACGGACTTGGCCCGCCCGAGACACGCGGCACCATCCTGCCAGCTTCGCCCGTCCGGGGATCCGGCAGCTACAGCAGCATCCTGGAGGATTGACGGAAATGACTCTTCGGTTCACGACCTCGCGCGCGATCGGCGCCGCCATCGCCCTGACCGTCAGCGCCGGTGCCCTCTCGGCGCAGCAGCCCACCCCCGCGCCGTCGACGCCCGGCAGCCCGACGACGCCGAGCACCACGACCCCCTCGACGTCGCGCGACACCACGATGCGCGACTCGACGATGATGCGCGACACGACCATGGCGCCGCGCACGATGACGAGCCCGAGCGCCACGACGGGCACGATGAGCAGCATGCAGGACACCACCCGCCGCTCGACCTCGTCGTCGGCCCCGCGCGTCCGCAAGGACGGCTACAGCGCCAGCGGGAGCACGGGCGGGATGCAGGTGCGCAAGGAGACCAGCACGGGTGAGGTCGCGCCGACGCCCGCCCCGACCCCGGCCCCGACGCCCGCCCCCGAGCCCACGCCGACCCCGGCCCCCGCGCCGATGAGCAGCGTGGACTCGTCGACGATGCGCGCCGACACCTCGGTGACGACGACCACCACGACGACGACCACGGTCGAGAGCACGGGTGAGCTGCAGCCGCCGGCGCGCGTGACCCGCTTCGGCAACGGCCTCTACTTCGGCGTGCAGGGCGGCGCGAACTTCCCGCAGAACGAGATCAACAGCTTCTACGAGACCGGCTACGGCGCCGGCGCGCAGCTCGGCTGGGATCCGGCGAACAGCCCGCTCGGCCTGCGCGTGAACGCGATGTGGAACCGCCTCAACGGGCGCGACCTCGCGAACACCACGATCGGGAACGCCACGTACAACGTGGACCTCCAGAACGCCGACCTGTACTCGGCCTTCGCCGACGCCAAGCTGCGCCTGCCGTTCGGCCGCTTCCTCGGCGCGACGAGCGGGCTGTACGCCGTGGGCGGCGGTGGCGTGACGTACTTCCGCAACTACGCCGACTTCGGGAACGTGACCGGCACGACGGCGGGCAATAACGTCGTCAACACGTTCAACCGCGAGGACGCGACGCGCTTCGCGCTGAACGGCGGCGGCGGCCTCTCCTTCGGCGTGGGCGCGGTGTCGCTCTTCGTCGAGGGGCGCTACGTCCGCGTCTTCACGCAGAACCGCAACACGGACTACGTCCCGGTGACGCTCGGCATCACGTTCCACTGAGCCGGACCGGCACGACCGTCTGACGCCGCGCCCCCCGGGCCCACTCGCCCGGGGGGCGCGGCGCGTCGGCCACCCGCCCCGGCGCGCGCGGCCGGCACGGAACGTGACTGTGTCGTGCCCTAGCGCGCCGTCAGGCGCGCGACGGACATCACCGACGAACGACGGCTCCCGACGCGGAGTGACGCGGCGCACGGCATGGTGCGCCGCGACCGCGCAGCGTGTCCGGCGGACGGCGGCACGGGCGTTGCCCTCTGGTGAGGGCGCCAGCAGGACGCGACTCCGCGCCGCAGGCCACCCTTGCCGGACTTCCGCCGAGATGACCGATATGATGCACCCGTCGTCCGCCCCCCGCCGCCCGCGCCACCTCGGCCGCCTGGCGACGCTGCTCGCCGCCCTCGCCGCGCCGCTGGCCACCCCCGCGGTCGCCCGCGCCCAGGTGGGCGCCCAGACCGCCCGCGGGAACGTCGCCGTCGCCCCGGTGCTCGACACGCTCGACATCCCGGCGGTCGCGATCACGCGCCCCTCGGTGCCCGAAGTCTCGCGCTTCCGCTCGACCGCCGACAGCGTGGCCCACGTGCGCACCCGAGCCCTCGCCGAGCGCCACACGGGGATGCGGGTCGTCGTGCTGCTCGAAGGCCGGGAGCTGGCCGTCTTGAGCGGCGCCGACACCCTCATGGTCGCGCCCATCGCCGTCGGCATGGACACGACGATCACCTTCAATGGGCGCAGCTGGACCTTCGAGACGCCGCGCGGCAAGCGCACGGTGCTGCGCAAGGAGAAGGACCCGGTCTGGGTTCCGCCCGAGTGGCACTACGCCGAGGTGGCGTCGAAGCGCGGGCTCAAGCTGGCCCACCTGCGCGCGGGGCGCACGGTCTCGCTCGCCGACGGCCGCGCGCTGACGATCAAGGACGGCCGCGTCGGCCTCGTGCAGTGGGGCGGCTTCACGGCGCTCCCGGCCGACGAGGAGATCGTCTTCGACGGCACGCTCTTCGTCCCGCCGCACGGCACCGCGAACCGCCGCATCCCGGGCGAGCTCGGCCGCTTCAAGCTCGACCTCGGCAACGGCTATCTCCTGCACGGCACGCCGTACGAGAACACGATCGGCGACGCCGCGACGCACGGCTGCGTGCGCCTCTACGAGGAGGACATCGCCTGGCTGTACGAGAACGTGCCGGTGGGGACGCCGGTGTTCATTTACTGAACGGCGGGGAAGTAACTGCGGGCGGGGTGAGGCGGGCGGGATACGGCGGGCGAACAACCGCGGTATCCCGCCCGCCGTTCTCAGCCCGCCTCACCCCGCCCGCCGTACCTCGCCCGCCGCACCGCGCTGCTTCTTCGCCCGCACCGCCGCGAGCGCCCGCCCCGGCGTGACCGTGCCGGTCGTGGCGGGGAGGGGGTACCAGTCGATGACGAGCCCCTTGCCGACGGCGAAGCGGTGCATGCACAGCCACTCCAGCGGCCAGGCGTAACGAGTCGCCAGGCGGTCGCGGTCGCTGGTCCAGGAGTCGACCGGCACGCCGACGGCGATGCGCGCGCACGGAACCGGCGGGCGCACCAGCACGGGGCCGGCGGCGGCGGTGCGCCGGACGAAGCCGAGCACCTGAAGGAGGTGTTCCAGCGTGCCGCGGGCGGTCAGCGAGCGCACGTCGGTCACGAGCCGCCGCAGCTTTCCCACCGCGTCCTCGTTCACCTCGGCGCGGTGCAGCGCGTCCAGCGCGGCGAAGTAGGCTTTGCGGGCTCGGCGTTCGGCGGCGCGGACGGAGGGGGGCCGGTCGTCCCAGGTGGGCGGGACGGGAAGACGGAAGGCGATCGGTGGGGCGTCGGACGACGCCACGCCCTGGACGTACAGGGCGGGCGCGCGAAGCAGGCGACCGGGTGCAGACACGTGGTCGACGCGTGGGTTCGGCGGGTGCGGCAGTACGGCGGACTCCAGTCCACAGGTCTCGACCGGAGAGTGCAGCAACTTCAGTGATGCAGACGGAGCGCGTGCAGCGCCCGAAACGCACTGGCACGGTCGCCGCGCCGACTTCGCCCGACCGTGACGCAGGTCACGGCGCAACCGAACTGATCGCGTGGTCAGGATGTGGGCGTCGTACGACGGGGGGCGCGTGCCGTGCCGCTACGCGCGCGGCTTCGCGCGGCGCGTCGGTTCGGCCTGCAGCGGGTCCTCCGGCCAGTAGTGCTTCGGGTAGCGGCCACGCAGGTCGCGCCGCACGTCGAAGTAGCTGGAGCGCCAGAAGCCGGCGAGGTCGCGGGTGACCTGCACCGGCCGGTGCGCCGGCGAGAGGAGGTGGAGCACGACCGGCACCCTCCCCCGGGCCACGCGCGGCGTCGCCTCCAGCCCGAACAGCTCTTGCAGTCGCACGGCCAGCACCGGTGCCTGGGGGTCCCCGTACTCCACCCGGATGCGCGACCCCGTGGGCACCTCGAGGTGCGTCGGCGCGACCTCGTCGAGCGCGCGCCGCCGGGCCCAGTCCAGTTGGTCGAGCAGCAGCGCGCCGAGGTCGAGGCGCTGTACCTCGTCCCACCGGCGGCGCCCCACCAGCGCCGGGAGGAGCCACGCGTCGAGCGTCGAGAGGAGCGCATCGTCCGACACGTCGGGCCACCCCTCCCCCTCCCAGACCCGCGCGAACGCCAGCCGCTCGCGCAGGCGGCGCGCGTCGTCGGTCCACGGCAGGGCGTCGAGGCCCCGGGCGCGCAGCTGGTCGAGCAGCACGCGCGCGACCGCCTCGGGGTCGGGGTCGCGCAACGCCGACTCGGCGAACGGCAACGCCCCCAGGCGCACCACGCGCCGCGCCCGCACCGCGCCCGCCGCGTCGTCCCACGCCAGCTCCTCCGCGCGCTCGAGCTGCGCGCCGTGCTCCTCCTCCAGCTCGGCCGGCGTCACCGGCGCGGCGAGCAGGATGCGCCGCTCCTGCGTCGCGCCGCCCCCCATCTCCGCCGCCACCAGCCAGGGCTCGCGCGCCAGCGGCTGGCCGTCGCCGAGCGCCGCGCCGCGCCCGTTGCGCAGCAGGTAGCGCCCCCCGCCCCCGGCCGGCGAGGAAGGCGCCGACACGACCTGTCCCGAGGCACCCGAGGGATCACGCCGCCGCGCGATCCGGTCCGGGTACGCGAGCGACAGCAGGCGCCCGGCCTGCGCGTGGTCGGCCGGCGACGCCGCGCCGCGCGCGTCGAGCGCCTCGCGCAGCGCCCGCGCTTCCTGCCGCGCGCGCCGCACCCCCTCGCGGTCGACCCCCCAGCCGAGCAGCGTGGACGGCACGTCGCCGCGCGCCAGCAGGTCGAGCCGCAGCCGCACGTCGGCGTCGGGGGGCATCGGGCCGTCGCCGCGCAGCACGTCGCGCTCGCCCAGCAGCGCCGCCAGCTCGCAGGCCAGCGGGGCGAGCCCCAGCGCCCGCGCGCGCAGCGTCATGTGCGCCAGTCGCGGGTGGAGCGGCAGCGCCGCCATCGCGCGCCCGTGCGGCGTGAGGCGGCCGTTTGCGTCGAGCGCGCCGAGCTGCGCCAGCAGCCCGCGCGCCTGCGCGAACGCCGCCGCCGGCGGCGGGTCCAGCCAGCGCAGCGCCCTCGGGTCGTCGATCCCCGCGGCCGCCAGCTCCAGCGCCAGCGGCGCCAGGTCGGCGTCGAGCACCTCGGGCGCGGCGTGCGCCAGCAGCCCCGCGTGCTCGGCCTCCGGCCACAGCCGGTAGCACTCCCCTGGCGCCACCCGCCCGGCTCGCCCCGCCCGCTGCTCGGCGCCGGCGCGCGAGACGCGCACCGTGTCGAGGTGCGTCATGCCGGTGCGCGGGTCGAAGCGCGGCACGCGCGCCAGCCCGGCGTCGACGACCACGCGCACCCCCTCGATGGTCAGACTCGTCTCGGCGATCGCGGTCGAGAGCACGACCTTGCGCGCGCCCGGGGGCGCCGGGTCGAGCGCCGCGTCCTGCTCCGCCTGCGGCAGCATCCCGAACAGCGCGTGGACGCGCGTGCCGCGGGGGAGCGCGCCCTCCTCCAGCTGCGCCGCCACGCGTCGGATCTCGGCGGCGCCGGGAAGGAAGACGAGCAGGTCGCCGCCGTGCCGGTCGAGCGCGGCGCGCACCGTCGCCGCCACGGCGCCCTCGAGCGCGCGAGGCTCGGGGCGGCGGTCGCGCCAGTGCACGGTCACCGGGAAGCTGCGCCCCGCGCTCGTGACCACCGGCGCGTCGCCGCGCGCCGCGTCGCCCAGCAGCGCCGCCACGCGCGCGCCGTCGAGGGTGGCCGACATGACGAGCAGGCGCAGCTCCCCGCGCAGGAGCTGCTGCGTCTGCAGCGTGAGCGCGAGCCCGAGGTCGGCGTGCAGCGAGCGCTCGTGATACTCGTCGAACACGACGGCGCCGTACCGCTCGAGCGCCGGGTCGTCCTGGAGGAGGCGCGTCAGCACCCCCTCGGTCACCACCTCGACGCGCGTGCGCGGGCCGACGCGCGTGTCGTGGCGGATGCGGTAGCCGACCGTCTCGCCGACCGATTCGCCGAGCGTGGCGGCCATGCGGCGGGCGGCGGCGCGCGCGGCCAGCCGGCGCGGCTCGAGCATCACGATCCGCCCGCCGCCCAGCCACGGCTCGTCCAGCAGCGCGAGCGGGACGCGCGTCGTCTTCCCCGCCCCCGGCGGCGCCTGCAGCACCGCGCACGCCCGCTCCCGCAGCGCGTCGCGCAGCGCCGGGAGTGCGTCGTCGATGGGGAGCGGCGTCGGCATGCGGGCGGCTGGAAAGCGGCGCCCACACGCGACCACGGGCGCCCGCGAAAGCTAGCGGGCGCCCGTGGCGTCGATGGCGTCGATGGCGGCTCGGGTCAGATGGCCGCGCCCACCGTGTCCTCGGCCGGCGGCTCCTTGTCGCGGCGGAAGATCCACCGCACGAACCAGACGATCAACACGATCGGGACGACGACCTTGATCGCCACCAGCCCCACCGACAGGAGCGCGCCGAGCACCGCGGTGATCACCGCCACCGCCCCGACGACCAGCAGGACGGGGAGCCCGATGACGGCGAGCAGCAGCGCGATCGGCAGCGCCACGACCCCGAGCACGGCCAGCAGCGGCAGCCCCACGACCTTGAGGATCCCGGCCACCGGCAGCCCGAGCACCGCCAGCGCCGCGACCACCCCGCCGAAGCTCTTGCCGGCGAGGAGGCGGAGGAGGAACAGCTTCAGAACGGTCATCATCGGGGTGGGAGGCTAGGGTCTGACGGGGAATACGGGTGCGTGGGGGAAAAGGTGTCAGGGCTTTTCGAGGGCGGGAGTCGTTACTGCGGGAGTCTTTACAGCGGGAGTCGTTACTGCGTGGCTGACAGCTTGAGGCCACGCAGTAACGACTCCCGCTGTAAAGACTCCCGCAGTAACGACTCCCGCCGTTGGACTCCTCCAAGGCAGCAGTTGCACGCGCGTTGCACCCCGCCCCTACATGCCCGTCCAGACCATCCAGGTCACCTCGCTCGGCGAACTGATCGACCGGCTCACCCCGGCCGAGCCGGACCCGGTGACCGGGCGGCGGCGCGACACCGGGGTGTACCGCGGCGCGGGCGACGCGTCGTGGCCGCTCTACACGAGCCTCGACCGGCTGGGGGGGATCGCGCCGCCGCACACCAAGTGCGCGCTCGAGGAGCACATCCTGCGCAACTTCGTGCGCTACTCGCGCCCGCACTTCGAGCGCCCGCGCAACGAGTGGGAGCTGCTGGTCGCCGCGCAGCACCACGGGCTGCCGACGCGGCTGCTCGACTGGTCGTACTCGCCGCTGGTGGCGGCGCACTTCGCGACGATGGGGGTGCGCCCGGGCGCGACCGGCGACGGCACCGACCGCGCGATCTGGCGGCTCGACTGGCGGCGGGTGCACCGCCATTTCGGCTTCCCCGAGCTGGCGCTCCTCACCGAGGACCTCGACCGGCTGCGCGACGCCGACGGCGACGGCCACTTCTCCCCGTTCGAGCTGATGCGCGCGCGCGCCCTCGAGCCGTTCGCCTGCCTGCTCGAGCCCCCCACCCTCGACGCCCGCATCGCCGCCCAGGCCGCGGTGTTCACCCTCTGCTCCGCCGCCGACCGCCCGTTCGACGCCTTCCTCGGCGACCACGGGCTCGAGGACGCGCTGACCCGCCTGGTGATCCGCGCGCCGCACGTGAGCCGCCTGCGCGACCAGCTCGACCTGGCGAGCATCGACGAGCGGCGGCTCTTTCCGGACCTCGACGGAGTGGCGGCGCGGATGCGGCGGTACTACGACTGAAACGGCCGACAGAAAGGGCGTGAACGGATAGGGCGTGAACAGATACCGCGTGAACGGATACGGCGTACCTACCGGCTCGAGGCTGTAGGTCACGCGGTATCTGGACCTGCCCCGCTTTGACGGACACGGGGTTTACGCTGCTCGCGCCACCTGTTGGCGGAGCTGCTGTTCGTACTGGATGGGGCTGACGTAGCCGAGCGTCGAGTGCCGCCGCTCGGGATTGTACC
>JAESGM010000251.1_pt1 | contig 89470 bp, 78 predicted proteins | sample 9269721 | NCBI WGS metagenome assembly JAESGM01 (sample SAMN15720920, study PRJNA650825) | algae metagenome | isolation source: Komarekiella atlantica HA4396-MV6 and co-occurring heterotrophs from... | place: USA: Theobald House, Kauai, HI | collected 2009-07-29 | reverse complement strand
CGGGGGGCGCTCACGGCTTCGGGTCGCCGACGTTCCACGCCGCGGTCGCGGCCGCCGCCGACCCCCGGGACCGGCGGGCGTCGATGAACGACTTCACGCACAGCGCCAGGAACGCCGCCGACAGCCCCATCATCCCCAGCCCGACCAGCACCGCCGTCTGGGTGGTGTCGAACTTCCGCAGGACCACCGGCACGACCCCGCCGAGGGTGCCGAGCAGGGCCAGCACCGCGGCCGCGTGCATCGCGTGCTTCCGCAGGGCCGGGTTCAGCAGGGTCGCCAGCCCGGTCAGCGCGATCGGGAGGCCGACGAACGCCGGGGACGCGGCCGACACCTGCCGGGGGTTCCCGCCGGCGATCAGGTCCGGGGCGAAGTAGGCGACCGCCCCCAGGGCCGTGAGCAGCCCGCCGAACAGGATCGCGAACGCCGGCATGTGAGCTCCTCGGTTCGGGTTCCGCGGGGTCAGCCGTCCGCCCCGGTCATGTTCTCCAGCACGCGGCAGACCAGCGCGTCCGGCCCCTCCAGGTCCACCGCCCAGGCGTCCGCGAACACCGTCAGGGTCTCGGCCCCGGCCCGGAACCGCAGCAGCCCGGTCGGGAGCGGGACCTCCAGGTCGAAGTCGTCGTCCGGGTGCGCCCCGGCGGTCGCCAGCGCCTCCAACAGCGCCGCCTGAGTGGCGTAGTCCTCGCGGGGGCAGACGTCGACTCTCATGGGTAGCGGCGACGCTTCTGCGAAGCGTCGCTAATCGGGGTGGCTGGGTCCCGTCTTCGGTTTCTCACTCCGCACTCCGCACTTCTCCCTACTCCCACTCGATCGTCGCCGGCGGCTTGCTGCTGATGTCGTACACCACCCGGTTCACGCCCCGCACCCGGTTGATGACCGCGGTCGCCACCCGGGCGAGCAGGTCGTCCGGCAGCCGGGACCAGTCGGCGGTCATGAAGTCGTCCGTCTGCACCGCCCGCAGGCAGACCGCGTTCTCGTACGTCCGCCCGTCCCCCATCACCCCGACCGACCGGACCGGCAGCAGCACCGCGAACGCCTGCGCCGTCTTCCGGTACCACCCGCTCTTGTGCAGCTCCTCCAGGAAGATCGTGTCCGCCTGCCGCAGGGTGGCCAGCTTCTCCTCCGTCACCTCGCCGAGCACCCGGACGGCCAGCCCCGGCCCGGGGAACGGGTGCCGCCACACCACCTTCTCCGGCAGCCCGAGGTCGGTCCCGAGCCGCCGCACCTCGTCCTTGAACAGGTCCCGCAGCGGCTCGACCAGCTCGAACCCGAGCTCCGCCGGCAGCCCGCCGACGTTGTGGTGCAGCTTGATCGTCGCCGCCGGCCCGTCCGCCGCCCCGCCGCTCTCGATCACGTCCGGGTACAGCGTCCCCTGGGCCAGGAACCGGGCGTCCGGGATCGCCCGCGCCTCCTCCTTGAACACGTCGATGAACACCTTCCCGATCCGCCGCCGCTTCTCCTGCGGGTCGTCCACCCCGGCCAGCGCCGACAGGAACCGGTCCCGCGCGTCCACCACGTGCAGGTCGGCCTTGAACCAATCCCGGAAGGTGTGCCGCACCACCTCCGTCTCGCCCTCGCGCATCAGCCCGTTGTCGACGTAGATGCACGCCACCTGCGGGCCGACCGCCTTCAGCAGCAGCGCCGCGCACACGCTCGAGTCGACCCCGCCGGACAGCCCGCAGATCACCCGGCTGTTCCCGACCCGCGCCCGGACGCCCTCGACGGTCTGGTCGACGAACGCCTGCATCTTCCACCGCCCGGTGCACCCGCACACGTCGCGGAGGAAGTTCGCCAGCACCTGCCCGCCGTGCGGGGTGTGGGCCACCTCCGGGTGGAACTGCAGCCCGAACACCGGCCGGGTGCGGTGCTTCACCGCGGCGAGCGGGCAGGTCGGGGTGGACGCGAGCAAAACGAAGTCGGCCCCCGCGTCCGTCACCTGGTCGCCGTGGCTCATCCACACCGTGGACTCGGCCGGGTACGCCCGGAACAGGGCGTTCGGGTCGCCCACGGTGAGGGTGGCCCGGCCGTACTCCCGGGTGTGGGCCGCCCCGCCGACCGCCCCGCCGAGCGCCCGGCAGGCGAGTTGCATCCCGTAGCAGATGCCGAGGACCGGGACGCCGAGGTCGAACACCGCCGGGTCGCACTGCGGGGCGCCGGGCTCGTACACGCTGGCCGGCCCGCCGGACAGGATGATGCCCTTCGGGTTCAGCTCCCGCACCCGGGCGGCCGGCAGGTCGTGCCGGACCACCTGGCAGAAGACGTTCTGCTCCCGCACCCGCCGGGCGATGAGCTGCCCGAACTGCGAGCCGAAGTCGAACACCAGGACGAGTTCCGAGGCCGCAGCGGACATCACCCCCGCCCTCCCGCGGCCGGCTCGGCAAACCGCGCGACGAGTTGCTTCATCTCGGCCTCGCCGGTCACGCCCCCGGCGCTCACGAACCGCTCGAAGTCCACGCCCCCGTCCTCGAGCACGTCGATCTCCCACCGCTCGCCCGGCACGGTCGCCTCGATGGTCACCGCGTCGTACCGGTGGTACGTCACCCGGTAGTGGATCCGAGCGGCCTCGAGCGCGCGGATGACTTCCATCAACTTGGCGAACGGCCCCGGCTTCACCTTCTGTCGAACCGCCCGTCGGTCAGCAGCTTTCGGAACGTCCGGTACCCCGGGGTTCGGCGGGCGGCCTTTCGCTTGATGCTTTTCCATGTCTCACCCAGAATGTCGTCCCAGGACGGGGAGCCGGGGTCGAGCGGCGCCTGCCTGATCTTACCGAGCTTGCGAGCCAGGATGTCAGCCACGGTCTCGTCGTCGTGGTTGTCGGGCACGGGCGAACACTCCGGTCGGCTTCACCCGTTCTTCCCCAGCTCCTCGGCCCGCCGGGCGGCGGCCTCGACCGCGTCCATCGCCGCCGCCCGGAACGCGGCCCGCTCCAGGGCGTGCAGCCCGGCGATCGTCGTCCCGCCGGGGCTGGCCACCGCGTCCTTCAGCGCCCCGGGGTGCCGACCCGTTTCGAGCACCATCTTCGCCGCCCCGAGCACCGTCTGCGCGGCCAGCGACAGCGCGACGTCACGCGGCAAGCCGCACCTCACCCCGCCGTCCGCCAGCGCCTCGACGAACAGGTACACGAACGCCGGCCCGCTCCCGCTCAGCCCGGTGACCGCGTCGAGCAGGTGTTCCGGCAGGTGGTGCGCTTTGCCGACCGCGGAGAACAACCGGTGGACGGTCGCGGCGTCGCGCTGGGCGGCTGGGTTGCCGAGCACGCTGCGGGTGGCGAACGCCGACGCGCTCGCCCCGACGAGGCACGGGGTGTTCGGCATCACCCGGGCGACGCGGTTGGTGCCCAGCCCGTCGGTGAGCGTCTTCATCGTCACGCCGGCGGCGATCGAGACGACGAGGTGCCGCGGCTCGACCGCCGGCCGCAACTCGGCCAGCACGTCCGGCATCACCTGCGGCTTGACGGCGAGGACGAGCACGTCGCACAGGGCCGCGACCGCCCCGTTCGTCGGCACCGTCTCGACCCCGGTGGCCTGGCGGAACCGCTCGCGGACGTCCGGGTACGGGTCGGCGGCGCGGCTGCGGGCGACGTCGAGCAGGCCGGCCTTGGCCCAGCCGGCGGCCAGGGCGGTGGCCATCTGCCCGGCCCCGACGAACCCGACCGTCAGCGGCTCGCGGTCGTCCGACATCCCGTGTCCTTCCCGCGGGGGAAAAGGGGATTATACCACGCCGCGGACGGGTTGGGGTTCAAGTCGCCCGGCCCGCAAGACCGATACCACCCGGAGATCCGTCGGCCCCGGTCCCGGAGGGTGGGTGATGCGCCGCCGGCTGCTGCTCGCGACGTGCGGGTTCGTCCTCGGCCCCGGGGCCGCGGCCGCCCAGAATCCGGGGGCTTACGCCCCCGGCTCGCCGGCTCTGCTGCCGCCGGGGGTGTACGCCCCCGCCCCGCCGCTCGCCGCCCCGCCGCCGGCCGTCGCGCCGCCGGTCGCCCAGCCGCAGGAGATCCCGCTGCCGCAGCCGGAGAACAAGTTCGCCCTGAACGCGGCGGACGTCTCGCTGAAGCGGGCGGTCGGCGGGTGGCAGTTGTGGGAAGGGCAGAAGCAGCTCCGCGACTTCGGGGACCGGGAGCAGGACGCCCGCGACACCCTCCGGGTGTACAAGGACCTCCGGCCGACCGAGTGGGTCGCGATCGGGTCGCCGAAGCCGGTGGTCGAGTACGCGCTGGTGAACGGCCGGCCGCCGGCCACCCTCGGGGTCGCCGCCCCCGAGGAGGGCAAGGGCCAGCCGGGCGTGATCGGGCCGGGCCTCGGCGGGCCGGCGGTGACCGGGGCGGGGGCGCGAGTCGTCCTGCCGATCGACCCGAAGACGGTCCGGGTGGAGGCGGTGCGCGGGGTGTGGGTGTTGCGCGACGACGACACCATCCACCTGAACTTCGGCCCGGCCAAGGCGGACGCGGACCAGGCGCTGGCGGTCGTCCGGCGGTACGGGTTCAACCGGCTCGGGGTGGTCGGGCTGCCGCAGGCCCCGGCGATGACCTACCTGTTCGTCGGGGCGGACGGCGGGCCGGCCGAACGCGGGCCGCTCGCCCGGGCCGCCGTCCAGGCGCAGATCGACAGCCTGACCCGGGTCGGGGTGCCGGTCCCCGGGGTCGGGTTCGTCGGCGAGATGGTGAAGGTCGACCCGCGAAAGCTGGACGTGCGGAAGGACGGCGGGGAGTGGGTGGTGGCGGCCGGGGCGGAGGTGCTCGGGCGGTTCGGGCCGACCGAGTACGCCGCCCGGGACGCGGCCCGGACGCTGGCCGACGGGCGGTTCACCGAGTTCTGCAAGGTCGGGTCCGGCGGGCTGACGTTCTTCCTGGTGGGCGGGAAGGCCCCGACCAAGGTGCCGCTGGCCGCCCAGGGCCGGCGGTTCGACCCGGCCGCCCTGAAGGTGCAGCAGGCCGGCGGGGCGTGGGCGGTGACGGAGAACGGCCGGTTCCTGTTCGGGTGCTCCAGCGCCGAGGAGGGCGACGTGCTGGTGCGGGTGGTGCGGGCGTTCGGGTTCGACCAGCTGTGCCACGTCGGCCCGACCCCGCGGCAGGGGGTGTCGTTCCTGGCGAAGGGGCAGTGAGACGGTCTCGGCGAGCGGGGCGTCAGCCCCCTGATCCGTCACCGAGATCAGGGGGCTGACGCCCCGCTCGCCCGGAGCCTCACCACCCCAGCGCGCTCCGCAGCTGCTCCAGCCCGCCGGCCAGCGCCGCATCCTCGGTCGGGTAGGTGGCCTTCGGGTCGTCGAGCCGCTTCCCGTTGACCGTGTTCGACACGGCGCACGCTACCTTCCCGACCGCCGGCCGCACCTCCAGCTTGTACAGCGGCTTGCCGCCGACGAGCACGAACGTGGTCTCGGGGCGGACGCCGGGCGCGAGCGCCCCGTCGCGGAGCTTCAGCCAGTCGGGCGGTGCGGGCGTCGGCATGCGTCACTCCGGCAGCGGCTTGCCCTTGGTCTCGGGCAGGAACGGCAGCACCAGCAGGCCGAGCAGGAAGATGCTGCACATCGTCACCCCGGCGTACCGGAACGCGTCCGCCCCGTACCCGGCGAACACCGTCGCGGTCAGCTGCCCGAGGGCGAACGGGCCGAACGCCGCCACCAGCCGGCCGGCGTTGTAGCAGAACGACGTCCCGGTGCTCCGGTACTTGGTGGGGAACAGCTCCGGCAGGTAGATCGCGTACCCGCCGAACAGGGCGAGCTGGCAGAACCCCATGACCGGGATCATCCAGAAGATGTCCGCCCGGGTCCGGAGGAACCAGAACGTCCCGGCCGTCGAGAGCATCGCCAGCACGAAGAACACGGCGAACGACGGCCGCCGGCCGAGGACCCCGGTCAGCCAGCTGAACGCGAAGATGCCGAAGAACGCCCCGCCGTTCTGCACCAGCGAGGTGATCCCCCGCCACCACCCGATCTCGCCCTTCAGCTGGTCCCCGGTCAGCCCCTCCGCGGTCAGCGTCGACTCCAGCGCGAGTTGGACCAGCCGCGGGGAGAAGAACCCGATCCCCCACAGCCCGACCACCCCGGCCCCGGTCAGCAGGGTGCCGAACACCACCCGCTTGTTCCACGGGGACGTCCGGAACAGCCCGCCGAGGGTGCCGAAGAACGCCTGGAACGGGGACGGCCGGCGGCCCTGCTCCTCCGCCGCCCGCATCGCCCTCCACTTGTCCGGCTCCCGCAGCCCGAACTGCACCACCACCAGCAGGATGCCGGGCAGGATGCCGATCAGGAACATCACCCGCCACGGGACGAGCCACCCGTCGGACGGGAACGCCCCGTCCTTCTGGAGCGACCCGAGGTACATGTTGACCAGCGCCGCCGAGCAGTTCCCGAGCACGCTCGACGCCTGGAACATCCCGAGGATGTACGGCCGGGAGTTGTCCGGGACGGTCTCGGCCAGCAGCACCACGGCGGCCGCGAACGCCCCGCCGACCCCGAGCCCGGTGAGCAGCCGGTAGAGCATGAAGTCCCACGGCCCGGTGCTCAGGGCGCTGAGCCCGGTGAACAAGGCGTAGAGGCCGATGGTGGCGGTCAGCGTCTTGACCCGCCCGAGGCGGTCGCCGAGCACCCCGAACCCGATCCCGCCGATCGCCCACCCGATCAGGAAGACGGAGGTGGCGTAGGTCCCCATCTCGCCGACCGCCGGGTCGCTCGCCGGCTTCCCCATGAGGGTGGCGAGGGCCGGGTCCCGGGCCAGGACGAACAGCTGCTGGTCGAGGCAGTCGAGGTCCCAGGCCATGCAGCAGACGACGAACACGAACCACTGGTAGGCGGTCAGGTCCTTGAGGCTGGCCCACCCGGTGCGGGGGGCGGGGGGCGGCGCAAGGGGGTCGGCGGACATGGCGGGCCCGGGGCGGGGGGTGGGAGCGGTTCCGCCCAGATTACCCGCCGACCCGCGCCGCGGCCAGCGGCTACCCGGCGGCGCGGGCCGCGCCCGCCGGCCCGCCGACCCCGAGGAACGCGCACCGGTCGCAGTGCCCGCACCGCGGCCCGGACAGCTCGCCCGCCTCCCCGAAGTAGTCGAGCAGCGCCCGCCACCGGCACGCCCGGCCCTCCGCGTACTCGGTCAGCCGGGTCAGCTTCTCCCGGTCCCGCTCCTGCCGCTCCCGGTACGCCCGCCCCTCCCCCGCCACCTGCTCCCGGTCCAGCCCGCGCTTCAACAGCCGGTACTGCCCGTCCCCGTTCCGCACCACCCCGCGGGCCACCAGCAGGTCGAGGCACACCTTCAGCCGGCCCTTCGGCAGCGGCGAGATCGGCACGAGGTCGGCCAGGCTCGGCGGCTCCGGGCCGTCGGCCAGCCGCACCACCGCGTGGTACGCGTTCACCAGGTCGGCGTCGTCCGGGTACCGGCCGGCCCCGAGGAACTTCTGGATCCGCAGGTCCGCCGGGTCGTACAAGAGCACCCCGCGGGCCGCCTCCCCGTCCCGCCCGGCCCGGCCGAACTCCTGGTAGAACGCCTCCGGGCTGCCCGGCAGGTGGTAGTGGGCGACGAACCGGATGTCCGGCTTGTCGATCCCCAGCCCGAACGCGTTCGTCGCCACCAGCGCCGACACGTCCCCGGCCATGAACCGGTCCTGGGCGTCGGCCCGCTTCTTCGCCGTCATCTTCCCGTGGTACGCCGCCGCCGCCACCCCGCCGGCGTCCAGGAACTCGGCCAGCTCGTCCACCGCTTTCGTCGTCGCCGCGTAGACGATCCCGGTCCCCTCGCCGCCCTCGCCGAGCAGGTCGAGGATCGCCTCGCGCTTCTCCCCGTCGCCCGCCGCCGGGACGACCGAGAGGGTGAGGTTCGGGCGGTAGAACCCGGTGTGGACGACGTCCGCGTCCGGCATCCCAAGGACGCGCAACACGTCGTCGATCACGTCCTGGGTGGCGGTCGCGGTCAGGGCCAGGACCGGCGGCCGGCCGAGGTCGTCGATCGCCTGGCCCAGGGCGAGGAAGTCCGGCCGGAAGTCGTGCCCCCACTGGCTGACGCAGTGGGCCTCGTCGACCACGAAGATGTCGATCAGCAGCTGCTTCAGCAGGGCGCGGAAGTCCGGGTTGGCGAGCTGCTCCGGGGTGGTGTACACGAACTCGGCCTTGCCCGAGAGGATGTCGGCCTCGGCCTGCTGCCGCTCGCCGGCGGACAGCGTGCTGTTGATGACCGCGACCTCGATCCCCCTTTCCCGGAGCGAGTCGGCCTGGTCCTTCATGAGGGCGATGAGCGGGCTGACGACGACCGTGGTGCCCTCGAGTTCCAGGGCCGGGAGCTGGAAGCACAGGCTCTTGCCGGACCCGGTCGGCATCACCACCAGCACGTCCCGGCCCTCCATCGCGGACCGGACGGCTTCGAGCTGGCCGGGGCGGAAGGTGCGGAACCCGAAGTGGGCGCGGAGCTTCTCGCGGAGGGCGCGGGCACTGGTCGCGGGCGCAGGCATCGAAGACACCCCGGGGGAGGAGCGGACGGGAGCCGAGACAGCAAACCCCGGGCCGGGGCACGCCGGTTGCATTCCTGTCCGGGCGAACCCGGAGCGTCAGCGACGGGGTTTGGTGTCCACCCCGTCGCTGACGCTCCGGGTTCGCCCGGAGGTGCCCATGCCGGCCGCGGTGGTGGCGTTCGAGTTCTCGGGGCGGCTCTGCCTCGTCTCCGACGCCGACGGCGGGATCGTCCGCGAGAAGGCCCGCGGCACCTTCCGGTACCGGGCCGCCGACGGCCGGCTCGTCCGCGACCGGGTCACCCTGGCGCGGATCGCGGCGCTGGCCATCCCGCCGGCGTGGGACCGGGTGTGGGTCTGCCCGAAGCCGGGCGGCCACCTGCAGGCGACCGGGTGGGACGCGAGGGGCCGCAAGCAGTACCGCTACCACCCGTCGTTCCGGGCCCGCAAGGACGGGGAGAAGTTCGGCCGGCTGGCGGCGTTCGGCCGGGCGCTGCCGCGCATCCGCCGGCGGGTCGCCGCCGACCTCGCCCGGCCCGGGCTGCCGCGCGACAAGGCGCTCGCCGCCGTCGTCCGGCTGCTCGACCGCACCCACCTGCGGGTCGGCAACCCGGAGTACGTCCGGTCGAACCGGTCGTTCGGGCTGAGCACCCTACTCGATCGCCACGTGACGTTCCCGGCCGGGGCGGTGCGGGTGCGGTTCCGCGGCAAGAGCGGCGTCGCCCATGACCGGACGGTCTCCGACCGCCAGCTCGCGGCGGTGGTGCGGCGGTGCCGGGAGGTGCCGGGCCAGCACCTGTTCCAGTACCGGGACGCGACCGGGCACGGCCGGCCGGTCGGGTCGGGGGACGTAAACCGGTACCTGCGGGCGGCCGGCGGCGGGGAGTTCAGCGCGAAGGACTTCCGGACCTGGGCCGGGACGGTGATGGCCGCCGCCCGGTTCGCGGCCGAGCCGACCCCGGACACGAAGACGGCGGCCGAGCGGGCGGTCGCGGCGGTGGTCCGGGAGGTGGCGGCGGCGCTGGGGAACACCCCGGCGGTGTGCCGGAAGAGTTACGTCCACCCGGCGGTGGTCGAGGCGTTCGTGGCGGGGGCGCTGCCGAACGGGAAGGCGGGCCGGGGCCGGTCGGCGGACGAGGACCGGGTGCTGAGGTTGCTTTCGTAGGGCGGGCTGTGCCGGCCTCTTGAGTCGGTAACCCGGCCTGGCCGAAGAGGCCGGCACAGCCCGCCCTACGACCCGCCGAAGAAGATCCGCCAGATCTTCCGCAGGACGCCGAGGCTGCCGGGTGGGAGCGGCGGGTAGGCCGGGTCGACCTTCCGGTCGCCGTGGCAGGTGACGCACGGCCGCGGCCCGCCGCCGTCGTCCCCGGGGAGGGCGCCGGTGCCGTCGCACGTCGGGCACGGGAACGGCATCCACCCGCGCGGGCCGACGTCGTACGGGTAGAACTTCGACCCGCCGCACAGCTTGCACTCGAGCTTGCCCAGGCACGGGCAGCGGACGCTCTGGACGGACACGGCCCGACCCCCCCGGTTCGCGGCGCGTCGGGGACGCACGCCCGACCGGGAATTGTAGGGGCGGGGGAGGGGTCGCGGGGCGGGCGCGGTCACTTCTTCTCGCGCGGCGGCGGGGCGAGGGCCGGCGAGGCGGGCTTGCTGAGCACCGCCGCGGCCTCGCGGCGGAGGAGGTGCCAGGACAGCCAGTCGTGGACGTGGAACTGGTCGGGGTCGTGGGGCATCCACGTCCCGGCCTTGGTGGCGGGTCCGTCGATCCACGCACAGGCCCGGTCGAACAGCTTCTTCGCCGACTCGGGGTCCTTCCCGTGGTCGACCATCGCCAGCAGCAGCCAGTTGCAGACGTCCGCCGACCACGCCGGCTTCGACTTCATCGAGTCGGTGACGAACTGGCGCGCCTCGGCGAGCCGGCCGGCCCGGTAGTACGCGAGGCCGGCGGCGTGCGAGGCCGACGGAGCCTTGTCGAAGCCCCGCGCCCATTCGGCCAGTTCCAGCAGCTGTGCCTCCGGCAGCGCCCCGGAACCCAAACCGCACAGCCGGGTTGCCAGGTAGGTGTCTCGCGGTTGTGTTTTCGGCGACGACTTCGAGGGCCACGTCTCGAGGGTCGCCGCACACTGTTGCCGGTAACCGGGCTCGTCACCGGTCAGCAGGAGTAGAGCTGCACGGACGTAGGCACTCTCAATGTCGGTGGTAACGCTTCTGGCATTGAAGGTCAACTTCCACTGATCGTGTGCCGCCTTCCAGTCGCGCGTGTTGATGTGGGCGAGGCACAAGTAGGAGGCGGCCGAGCTCGAGCCCTTCTCGTAAAGCCGGGCGTAATGTTGGAAGTTGGCGATCGCTTCGTCCCAGTGGCGCTTCTGGACGTACGCCCGACCGAGGAGGTTGTAAGGGCTCGGCACGACGCGGAGCACTCGCCGGTCTGCCGGTTTCACCGCCTGGAGGTCGATCGCCCTCCGGGCGCAGGCAATCGCCTGGTCGGGGCGCTTGGCAAGTACCAGCGCCTTCCCGAGTTCGATCAGGACGTCCGGGTCGTCGGGGCGCACAGCGAGGGCAGCCTGAAAGTGTCCGACGGCTTCCGCGGGGCGGTTGGAGAGCTGCCTCCCGAGTTCGAGATTCAACCAGAAGTCGTCGGGGTGCCGGGCGTGGAGCTTGTACAACACCTCGACGGTTTTGGCCCTTCTCTCGGCACTCACAGGGACGCCGAGTAGGCGAGCGAGCCGGAGCCCTACGGACCGCGGAAGCGTGGCCACCTCGGGGTGGGCGGCCAGAGCGTCCAGTGCCGGCCGGCGGTTCTCCCAGATGTCCCGTCGCCCGACGGCGGGGTCGTAGTCGTAAAGCGGCTTCCACCTCTCGTCCGAAACGCACAGTCGGGCGACCGCGAGGACCCACCCTCTTCTGTCGACGTTAAAAAAGCTTTCGCGGAGCCAGAGCCAATGGTCCACGGCGTCGATCAGCCGGGCGCGGATCGCGGATCCGCGGACCCGCCCGGCGGCTTCGGCCGGGGCGAGTTCTTGCTCGTCGATCCCGTACTCGCGGAATGCCTCGGCGTATGCCTGGACCGCGGGATGGTCAGGAGGAATGAACTGTGCGGTCGGGGTGTCGAACCGGATGGCGTCCAGCCGGGCGACCATCGCCAGATCCTTCTTCAACTGTCGGAGCCGGTCGTGTAATGGGCTGGCGTCCGGCAGTCCGTTGAGGAGGCCTTCCGCCCGCGCCGACCGGTCGGCCGCGGCCGACCACCGCTCGTGCTTGACGTCTTCGTCGGCGGTGTCGAGAACGGCCGCGGCCTCCGCCCGCCGCTCGGCGTCGCGGCGGACCGCCCGGCGGTCCTCCCACCACGCGAAGGCCGCCGCCCCGGCGAGCAGCAGGCCGACGGCCGCCGCCAGCGCGAGTTGTGTCCGCCGCCGCTTCCGCTGCTCGGCCGCCCGCGCCCCGGCCGCCGCCCGCTCCTGCTCCGCCCGCCGCGCCCGCTCGTCGGCGTCGGCCCGGAACCGGGCCACCGCCTCCGCCACCGCCCCGGCGTCCGCCGGCCGGTCCGCCTGCGCCGCGGACAGGCACCGCTTGCACAGGGCCACCAGCTCCGGCGGGCCGCCGCACCCGCCCAGCCGGGCGTACGCGGCCGTCAGGTCCCCGTCCCGGGCCGCCCGGAGCGCGGCGGCGGTGCCCCCGGTGTGCGGCGGGGAGCCGGTCAGCACCGCGCACAGGACGCCGCCGAGCCCGAACACGTCCGACCGCCGGTCCACCCGCCCGACCTCGCCCCGGGCCTGCTCCGGCGGCATGTACGCCGGGGTGCCGAGGACCGACCCGGTGCGGCTCCGCTCCACGGCCGACGGCTCCCCGTCCGGCGCCGCGCCCCCGGTCGAGGCGTCCGCGTCCCGGTCGAGGACCTTGGCCAGGCCCCAGTCCATCACCTGGACCTCGCCGTGCGCCCCGACCATGACGTTCCCCGGCTTCAGGTCCCGGTGCACCACCCCCCGGCTGTGGGCGTACGCCACCCCCTGGCACACCTGCTCGAACACCGCCACCAGCCCCGGCAGCCCGTCGGCCGGCCCCGCCCGGCGGGCGAGCCGGTCCCGCAGGGTCTCCCCGCGGATCAGCTTCATCGCCAGGAACGGCGACCCGTCGGCCAGCGCCCCGAGTTCGAACACCGGCGGGATGGCCGGGTGCTGGAGGTGCCCGGTCAGCCGGGCCTCCTCCGCGAACCGGGCGGCCGCCGCGGCCGACGCCGGCCGGTCCTTCAGCACCTTGACCACCACGTCCCGGCCGAGCGACAACTCCCGGGCCCGGTACACCGCCCCCATCCCGCCGGTGTCGAGGAGGCCGAGGATCTCGTACCCCGGGACGACCGGCGGGTCGGGCGCCCCGGCTTCGGCGACCGCGTCGCCCGCCTCGGGCGCGGCGGTGTCGTGGGGCCGGCCGGGTCCCGGCCAGGTGCCCGACGCGCCGGCCGCGGGTGTGGCCCGGTACGCCTCGTCGACCCGCCGGAGTTCGAGGAGCAGGTCCGGGCCGGCGCCCTCGGGGGGGACGCCCTCGGCCCGCAGGAACGCGTCCACGGACGCCGCCCGGTCGGTCCCCAGGAGGGCCTCGAACCGGTCGCACAGCGCGTCGATCCGGTGGAGCCGGGCGAGGGTGTCCTCGCCCGAGGTGTGTTCTCGCTCGCTCACCGGTCCACCCCCTTCTTCTCCCACGTCTCGCGGATCACCCGCAGCTTCCGCTCCACGGTCGGGACCGACTTCCCCAGCCGGGCCGCGACCTCGGCGTTCGTGAGCCCCTCCACCTTCCACACCGCGATCCGCCGCAGCCCGTCGTCCAGCAGCCCGAGCAGCCGGTCGCACGACTCCTTCACCTCCGCCACCAGGTCCGGCGTCGGGTCCGGGTCGGGCGGGTCGGCGCCGCCGGCGTCGGGGGCCAGCGGGACGGTCGGCCCCGGGTGCCGCCGGCCGGCGGTCGCGCGCCGGACCAGGGCGACCGCCTTCCGCTTGGTGATCACGGACAGGTACCGCCACAGGTCGTCCCGGTCGTTCAGGTCGGCCAGCCCCCCGGCCCGGGTGCAGAAGCTGTCGAACGCCGAGAGGGCGGCGTCCTCCCCGTCGTCGGCCGCCCACGGGGCCGACCGCATCCGGGCCCGGGCCAGCCCCACCAGCCGGGCGAAGTACGCGTCCCACAGCGGCCCGGCGGCGGCCGCGTCGCCGCCCTTGAGGCGGCGCACCAGGACCGTCACCGACCCGTCCGGCACCACGTCGGGGGTGAGGTCGCTCATCGGTCCGGCCCTCCGCCGCCCGGGGCGGCCCACGCCCGCACCGACTCCGCGAGCAGTTGGGCGCCGGTGAGCAGGGCCAGGCCGGCGAGCGCCGCGCACCACACGAAGAGCAGCGGGTTGGCCGGCGAGGCGGCGGCCGAGACCGGGGAACACATCACGGAGACCTCCCGCCGGGCGGAGTCGGTGGCCGGAACCGGAAGTCACGCCGACCTGCCGTGGGTGTTGCGCACCGGGTCCGCGACCCCTCACCAATTCCCCCGCGAATCCGCCGGCGGGTTGGTGTGACGCCGGCGCGAGTATACCGGCGGCTCGCCGCTCGCGGAAGAGGTCACCTACGCCGGCCGGGGTGAGAGCATTCGTGAGGGGCCGGCGGGCGGGGGCGCAACCTCCGGGGTGTCCCGGTCACGACCCGCGTGGAGACCGCCATGAGCCTCGCGACGTTCCTCGCCCCGGCCGCCCTGTCGGCCCTCTGCTGCCCCCCGGCGGCCGCCCCGGCCGCGCCGGACCCGGCCGCCGCCTACACCCGCACCGCGGACGTCATCTACGGCCGCCGCGACGGGCTCGCCCTGACCCTGGACGTGTTCGCCCCGAAGCAACAGGCGAACGGGGCCGGGGTCCTGGTCTGGGTGTCGGCCAAGTACCGGTCCGGCCCGGAGATGGCCGGGCTGTTCCAGTTCGCCGTCGACCAGTTCGTGGCCCGCGGGTACACGGTGTTCGCGGTGACCCACGGGAGCCAGCCGCGGTGTACCGTCGTCGAGATCGTCGAGGACGCCCACCGGGCGGTCCGGTTCGTCCGGGCGAACGCCGGGGGGTACGGGGTCGACCCGGACCGGCTGGGGGCCGCCGGGGCGTCGTCCGGCGGGCACCTGGCGCTGGTGGTCGGTCTGGCCGGGCGGGCCGGGGACCCGGGCGCGAAGGACCCGGTCGACCGGCACCCGTCGCGGGTGGCGGCGGTGGCCTGCTTCTTCCCGCCGACCGACCTGGTCGCCCTGGAGGCCCGGTGCCCGAAGGACGTCCTGCCGGCGTTCGACCTCCGGGAGGTCAACCCGGCGACCGGGCGGAGCGAGCCGGTCCCGGCCCCCCGGTGCCGGGAGGTCGTGAAGGGGCTCTCCCCGGTCAACCTGGTGACGCGGTCCGCGGCCCCGACGCTGATCGTCCACGGGGACCGGGACGAGCTGGTCCCGGTCGACCAGTCGCGGGACCTGGTCGGCAAGCTGAAGGCGTGTGGGGTTGCCGGCGAGCTGGTGGTGAAGGAGATGAAGAGGCACTACTGGCTGGGCATGGACAAGGACGTCCCGGCCCTGACCGGGTGGTTCGACAAGCACCTGGCCGCGAAGCGGTGAGGGGCCGCCCGCGCGACTGGCGGCGGAGGTAGCGGGGCGGACCGCGGCGGACCGGTGTGACCCGGCCCGGGGCGGCACGGAAGGGCGCCGGTGTGACCCGACGCCCCCGGGATGGACAGGTTTTCACCGCCCGTCCCTTCGGCAGCCAGGCGACCTCCGGCCGTGTGAGTGGGGCGGCCGGAGGCCCGTGGCTTTGCGCCCCCGCCTCGCGGCGGGTTTGCCCTTTCGAGGATGAAAGGTGTGCGTGCCCCCCGGACGCGCCGGGGTCCGCCCCCGGCCGGGCCACCAGAACTGACCCGGCCGTTCGCTGCCGTCACTCTAGTACGGCGGCGCGCGGCCGGGAATGGCAGACCGGAAATCGGGCCACGGATCGTCCCTCCAACCCCCGATCCCCCGTCCCCGCCTCCGGGCAGGGCGGTCCGGTTCTGGCCTCGTGGCACCGGCATTCCTGCCGGTGCGCCGGGAGAGCACCGGCAGGAATGCCGGTGCCACGAGGCCAAACACCCACCCGGACCGGCCTCAGAAGTCCGCCGGGAGCCGCCGCCAGGCGCTGTGGATGTGGTTCGCCGGGTTCTTCGCCGAGTCCACCTGCACGTTCAGGAACTCGACCACGAACTCCGGGGCCTGGACCCGGTACGTGTACGGCTGTCCCGGCTCCGGGCTGCCGCTGTACCCGAAGAACAGCTTCTCCGGCGGGGTGTCCTTCGCCCGCTTCCCCTCGGCCGCCGCCAGGTCCTCCGGCATCCGGTCGGTGTACGCCGCCAGGAGCTTCGCCAGCGTCGCCCGCTGCTCCGCCGACAGCTTGTCCGCGGTCACCCCGACCGGGGCGCCGACGGCCGCGTCCGGCTGGCCCTCCTTGATCTCGGAGAACTCCTTCGGCTGCTTCGCGACCTTGTCCTGCTCCGGGGTCAGTGACTTGATGAGCGCCCGGGCCTGGTCCTCGATCTCGGGCGTCACCCGCAGGCCCTTCTTCTCCCCCGCCTTCACCTCCGCCGGGTTCACCCCGAACAGCAGCGGGGTGGCCGACGTCACCTCGCCCTTGTCGAGGGTGTAGTTCACCGACAGGTGGTGGCCCTCGAACCGCCACCCCCACTTCCCGGCCTTGGCCGGGTCCCCGAACACGCTGACGAAGTACCAGTTCGGGTTCCGCACCATCGCCCCCTTCCCGCCCTCGAGCTGGCCGAGCAGCGTCTCCAGCCCGACGATCGCGGTCGCCTGCTCGTACCCCTTCGCCGACAGCCCGGTGCGGAGCAGGTCCATCGCGGCCGCCCGCTGGGCGTCGGTCATCTCCTCCAGCCGGGCCCCCTTGCGGGTGTACTTCTTCTCCTTGTCCTGCTGCGGGGTGAAGAACCACTTGGTCCGGTGCGGGTCGTCGAACCCGAACGCCGCCTTGGCCCGCAGGTCGGGGGTGAGGGCGGCGAGGAACTTGCCGGCGGCGACCTGCATCTTCCCGCCGGCGGTCTTCGGCTCGGCCTGCCCGACCAGGGCGACGGCGGTGACGGCGGCGGCGGTGGCGACGAGGGCCGCGAGGCGGGCACGGATCATTGGGGGGTCACTCCGGGCGCGACGGCGGGCGGGTCACCCACGAGGATACGCGGCGGCGGCGGCGGGGGGAAGTCACCGCCGCCGCGGCCGCCGCGGGCGGGTCACTTCTCCTTGCCCGGCGGGGCGGCCTTCGCCAGGTCCCGCAGGGCCTCGTACTGCTTCGCGTTGTCGAACTGGAACGTCCACGGGCGGTCCTTCAGGGCGTCGAACTGCCGGGCCGCCTCCGCCGGCTGGTCGGACGCGATCGCCAGGATCGCGTACCGGGTCCGGACCCACCGGTCCCCCGGGTACTCCTTCAGCCACCACTCGTACACCGCCCGGGTGAGCGACCACATCTCCGGCTGCCGGTAGTACGCCGTCCACTCCCGGCCGGTCAGTTGGGCCGCGCCGCCGACGGTCAGCCCCCCGTCGGCCAGCAGGGGGAGGCCGGCGTACCCGTTCCCGGTCCGGTAGCACTGGTAGATGAACGCGCTCAGGTCCTGCTGCGTCCCGTGCCACCTCGGCTTGAGCCAGTCGAGCTTCAACCGGCAGGCGTCGACGCAGTCGGGGTCGGCCTCCATCGCCCGCCGGAACCACTTCTCCATGTCGTCCCGCCCCAGCCCCAGGCCCATCCCCACCGTGATCATCCGGGCGGCCGACAGGGGGTAGGTGGGCTCCGCGTCCCACGCCTTTTGGAGCCGCTCGCCGGCGGCCGTCAGCCGCTCCCGGAGGAGCCGCGCCCCCTCCGGGGCGACGGTCGGGCCGAGCCCGGGGCCGCGGGCGTCCCACCCCCACTGGATGAGGAACTCGGCCTCCACCATCAGTCGCACCCAGTCCGCCGTCTTCGCCGCGGCGAACACCTTGTCCACCGCCTTCCACCCCGCCTCGCGCCCGTCGCCCCGGCGCCGGTAGTGGTCGCTGACCAGGTGGGAGATGTCCGCCGCCGTCTCGCGGGAGAGGCGGTCCGGGGCGGCCGCGAGCTCGGCGAACACCTTCCAGAACACCGCCTCGGCGGCGGCCACCTCCCCCGGCCGGAGGGTCCCCGCCTTGTCCCTCTCTGCCCTGTCGAGTTCCAGGTACGAGTTCCACGCGAGGTGGACCCGGATCGACGCCGGGTACGGGGTCTCGGGCAGCCGCTTGACCACGTCCCGGAACACGGCCGCCCGGTCGGCCGGGGCGACCGGCGGGTCCCACCCGGTGTCGGGGTTGTTCAGGCGGACGAACCGGCCGTGCCAGTACCGGACGAGCGGGTCGTCGCACCCCGCCTCGACGGCCGCGGCCGCGGCCGCCAGGAAGTCCTGGTACTCGACCCCCCGCTGGCCGAAGTCCTTGCGGGCGTACCGGACGGCGTAGGCGTCCATCGCCTTCTTCGCGGCGTCGGCCCACGGGGCCTTGGCGCTCTTCCCCGCGGCGAACACCTCGGTCGTGGCCTTCTTCACGGCGGCGACCCGGGCCTCGCGGAGCTGCTTGGCCTTCGCCGGGTCCTGCGGCAGCGGGTAGGTCTTGTCCACCGGCTGCGGCTGGGCCAGCCAGGCCGGCGGGTCGGGCGGGGCGGCGGGGGCGAGCAGCAGTGCGGCGAGCGCGGGCGAGGGCAGCATCGGGTTCCTCCTCCGGGGTGTCCGGCCGGCGGCGGGACCGGTCGGCCCCCGGCCGTTTGGTACATTACCACTACCGTGCCCCGAGGTCGATCATATGTCCGCACCCCCGCCGGAGCCGCTCCGGGTCCTGGTCATCGACGACGACCGCGCCCTCGCCGAGACCATCGCCGAGGGCCTGGACCGGCGCGGCCACGCCTGCGCCGTCTGCACCACCGGCAAGGCCGGGGCCGCCCGGCTGGAGCAGGAGCCGTTCGACGTCGTCCTCACCGACCTGCGGATGGCCGACCTCGACGGGCTGGAGGTCGTCCGCCGCTGCCGGGCGGCCCGGCCGGACGCCGAGGTGTTCGTCGTCACCGGGTTCGCGGACGTGAAGACCGCGGTCGAGGCGATGAAGCTCGGGGCGTCCCACTACCTGCAGAAGCCGCTCGACCTCGCCGAACTCCGGGCGGTCGTGGACAAGTCGGCCGAGCGGGTCCGCACCGTGCGCGACCTGCGCCGGCAGTTGGACGAGAAGTTCGGGTTCGAGGGCGTCGTCGGGAACGGCCCGCGGATGCGGCGGGTGGTGCAGCTCTTGCGGGCGTACGCCCCGACCACCGCGTCGGTGCTCGTCCTCGGGGAGAACGGGACCGGGAAGGAGCTGGTGGCGAAGGCGCTGCACGCGAACAGCCCGCGGCGGGCCAAGCCGTTCGTGGCGGTGAACTGCGCCGCCCTGAACGAGAACCTGCTCGACGACGAGATGTTCGGGCACGAGGACGGGTCGTTCACCGGGGCGAAGGGGCAGCGGAAGGGGCGGTTCGAGTACGCCCACGGCGGGACGCTGTTCCTGGACGAGATCGGGGACATGCCGCCGAGCCTGCAGGCGAAGCTGCTGCGGGTGCTGGAGAACGGCGAGGTGGTGCGGATCGGGGCGAACGCCCCGGTCACGGTCGACGTGCGGGTGGTGGCGGCGACGAACAAGGACCTGCAGAAGGAGGTGGAGGCCGGGCGGTTCCGGCAGGACCTGTACTTCCGGCTGAAGGTCGGGACGATCCGGCTGCCGACGCTGCGGGAGCGGCGGGAGGACGTGCCGCAGTTGGCGGCGCACTTCCTGAGGGAGCTGGCCGGGCGGTACGGGAAGCCGGTGCCGAAGGTGGCGGCGGCGGCGTGGAAGGCGTTCGAGGGGTACGACTGGCCGGGGAACGTGCGGGAGCTGCGGAACCTGCTCGACAGCATGGTGGTGCTCGACCTGGACGGCGAGCTGGGGCTGGACGACCTGCCGGAGGACGCCGGGGTGCGGCCGCACGGGGTGCCCGGCGGGTCGGGTCCGGCGGCGGGTCCGGATCATCTGGTGGGGCGGCCGCTGGACGAGGTGGAGCGGTACTACACGGAGCGGGCGCTGGAGCTGACCGGGGGGAACCGGGAGGCGGCGGCGGAGATGTTGGGGATCGCGGAGCGGACGCTGTACCGGAAGCTCGGGGAGTGGAAGAAGGAGGCGCGGAAGCCGGCCCCGGCGGAGTAGGGCGGGTCCGAGCCCGAGCGCCAGCGAGGGTCTGGCCTTGTCCCTCGCTGGCGCTCGGGCTCGGACCCGCCCTCACCCGCCGGTGAACCCGAACGCCCGCGGGCCGCCGGCCCGCAGCCGCCCGACCGCCTCGGTCAGCGCCGCCCACGTGCTGTCCGCCGTGTACAGCTCGAACCAGAACAGGGCCGTCAGCCCGTGCCGGAAGTCGTCCCAATCCCCCGGCCGCAGCGCCCCGGGGTGGGCCGGGCGGGCGAACGTCCCGGCCGCCAGGAACCCGACCAGCGACCGGAAGTGCCCCAGGTCTTCCGGCCGGTGCTCGTGCAGCCAGTCCATGACCGGCCCGGCGGCCGAAAAGTCCCCGTCCAGCAGCGCCCGCACCGCGGCGGCGATCGACGACCCGAGCTGGCGTTCCGGCGGCATCCGACACCTCCCGACGCACTGTAGCGCCGGCCGTCAAGCCCCAACCGCCCTTCCGCCGCCCGCCCCCGCCCGCGATACTACCTCCGATAACCCAGTAGGGTGGGCCGAGCCCGGCTTTGCGGGCGAGTCCCACTGCCCCGCGAAACAGGTGGGACTCGCCCGCAAAGCCGGGCTCGGCCCACCCTACCAAACCATGCCGCGCATCCACCAACTGCCCCCGGACGTCGTCAACAAGATCGCCGCCGGCGAGGTGATCGAGCGGCCGGCGTCGGTCGTCAAGGAACTCCTCGAGAACGCCGTCGACGCCGGGGCCACCCGGATCGACGTCGACCTCGACGCCGGCGGGGTCGACCTGATCCGCGTCGTGGACGACGGGTGCGGGATCGCCGCCGCCGACCTGCCGCTCGCGCTCGCCCAGCACGCCACCAGCAAGCTCCGCACCGCCGACGACCTGTTCGCCGTCGGGACGATGGGGTTCCGCGGCGAGGCCCTGGCGTCGATCGCCGGGGTCGGGCAGGTCACCCTCCAGTCCCGCCCGCCGGACCAGCCGTGCGGGGCCGAGTTGCGGTGCGACGGCGGGGCCTTGTCGCCGGTCCGCCCGTGGAACGGGGCGCCCGGCACCCGGGTCGAGGTCCGGCACCTGTTCTTCAACGTCCCGGTCCGGAAGAAGTTCCTCAAGAGCACCGCGACCGAACTCGGCCACGTCTGCGAGGCGGTCACCCGCCTCGCCCTCGCCAACCCCGCCCTCCACCTCACGCTGCGGCACAACGGCCGACTGGTGTACGACGTCCCGGCGTCGGCCGCCCTGCTCGACCGGGTCGCCCTGTTCTTCGGCGGGGAGGTGCGCGACGCCCTGTACGAGATCGACACCGGCCCCGGCCCGGTCGCGCTGACCGGCCACGTCGCCGACCCGCGGTGCGACCGCGGCAACGCCAAGCTCCAGTACCTGTTCGTGAACGGCCGGTGGTTCCGCGACCGGAGCGTCGCCCACGCCCTGCAGGAGGCGTTCCGCGGGCTCCTGATGACCGGCCGGTACGCCGTCGGGTTCCTGTACCTCACGGTCCCGCCGGACAAGGTGGACGTGAACGTCCACCCGACGAAGGCGGAGGTGCGGTTCCAGGAGAACTCGCTGATCTACTCGCTCGTCCGGGCGGCGGTGAAGGGCCGGCTCCTGCGCGAGAACCTCGTCCCCCGGTTGACGGTGCCGGCCGGCGAGGAGCCGGAGGCGCGGGTGGTGCGCGACGACACGCCGGAACCCGGGATGTTCGCCCGGCCGACGGTCGAGGCCGACCTCGGCCCGCAGGCGCCGTTCCCGGCGACCCCGTCGCCGCGGGCGGAGGTGTCGGGCCGGACCGTCGCCCCGTGGGAGCCGCCGCCGCGGGAGCCGGCCCGCGAGCCGGCCCGCCCGGTCGCCCCGCCGGAAGGGTCCGCGCCGGCCGCCGACGAGCCGCCCGCCCCGGACTTCGCCCCGCCGCCCCTGTCGGCTCTGCCGTCCGCCCCGCCGCGGTCGGCGATCCAGATCCAGGACGCGTACCTCGTGCTGGAGACGCCGGACGGGATGCTGGTGATCGACCAGCACGCCCTGCACGAGCGGATCCTGTTCGAGCAGCTGCGGCGGCGGATCCGGGCGGGGCAGCTCGAAGTCCAGCGGCTGCTCATCCCGGAGCCGATCGACCTGCCGGCGGAGCAGGCGGCACTCGTGCTGGAGGCGGCCGACGCCTTGAAGGAACTCGGGCTGGAGGTGTCCGACTTCGGCGGGAACACGGTGCTGCTGTCCAGCTACCCGTCGCTGCTCGGGCGGAAGCCGCCGCACGTCATCTTCCAGGGGGTGGTCGACCACCTGGTGACGAAGGAGCGGCCGCCGACCCGGGACGCGATGCTCCACCTGCTGACCGCGACGATGGCGTGCAAGGCGGCGGTGAAGGCCGGCGACCGGCTGACGCCGGAGGAGATCGCCCACCTGCTGCACCTGCGGCAGCTCGCCGAGGACTCGCACCACTGCCCGCACGGCCGGCCGACGTCGCTGCTGTTCAGCCGGCAGGAGCTCGACAAGCAGTTCCGCCGGGCGTGAGGCGGCGGCCCCGTGGGCGAGGCACTCCTGCCTCGCACCGGTCCGAGCGAGGCAGGAGTGCCTCGCCCACGGGGAAAGAAGGGGTATGATTGGGGGGACCGCTGCCGCCCCGCCGGGACCCACTCCATGCGCCTCACCCGCCCCCGCGCCGCCCTGGCGCTCGCGGCCCTCGTCCTCTCTGCCGCCCCGGCCCCGGCCGTCATCACCAAGCTCACCCCGCTCGCCGAGGTGCTCGACGGGGACGACTTCATCTTCGTCGCCGCCGTCGGCAAGGTCGACCCGGACAAGCCGTCGGCGGTGTTCACCGTCGCCAAGAAGCTGAAGGGCGACCCGCCGTTCGACCGGCTGCCGGTGAACATGGCGGGGAACGACGAGGCGAAGAAGGCAGGGGACACAAAAACCGTGCTCGACCGGCTCGGGGCCGACCGGAAGGTGGTGTTCTTCGTCAGCAAGCGCGGCAAGCGGTACAACGCGAAGGCGTTCGTGGAGGGGTCGTGGTTCTCGGTGCAGGGGACGGAGGACGAGGCGGACAAGGTGGTGCGGTGGGCGTTCCAGAACGGCGAGCCGTTCCTCCGGCGGACGTTCAAGGGGACGTCGGCGGAGCTGGTGAAGGTGGTCGAGGACGGGCTGGCGAAGCGGGCGAAGCCGCCGGCCCCGGACGAGAAGGAGAAGCCCGGGTACGGGCCGCCGGCGGAGAAGAAGTGCGACGACCCGTCCGGGCGAACCCGGAGCGTGAGCGACGGGGTGGCGACACCGGAACCCGTGCCCGTGGGACCCAGGCCGGTGGCCTGGGCTGAAGGAGGGCGGGCCTTCGGTCCTCAGACCCGGAGCCCCGAAGGGGCGACCTCCCTCAGACCAGGCCACCGGCCTGGGTCCCACGTCGACGGCCCAGGCTCTCCGTCCGCGCACCCCGTCGCTCACGCTCCGGGTTCGCCGGCTCTGTTCGCCGTCATCCCGTCGCTCGCCCTGGTCGGGCCGCTCGCGGTGCTGGCGGCCCTGTTCCCCGGGCTGGCCGCCCGGCTCGCCGTCGGGATGAAGCGGTGGCGGGCGTTCCTCGTCGTCGCCAGCCTGAACACCACCCTCGCGTTCGCCTACTGGCTGGTCCGGACGCAGTGGCCCGGGACGTTGCCGAACTCGTGGTGGGCCGGGCCGACCGCGTTCACCCTGTACCTGATGCTCGTCACCGCGGTCGGGCTGTCGTGGGCCGGCCGGCGGTACCGGCGGATGGGGGCCGCGGACGCCGCGGTGACCGCCACCCCCGGGCGGACCGAGCCCCTCACCCTCGCCGGGTTGGCCGCCGCCGTCGGGCTGATCGCCGCCCTCGTCGCCTGGCAGGCCGGGTGGGCGGCGAACTTCGACCTCCCGATGCGGGACATCACCTTCGTCGGCATCGCCGCCCTCGCCGCCGGGCTGTACGCCGGTTACCGGGTCCTCACCGCCGCGGCCGACGGGCCGCCGGCCGCCGACCCCCCGCCCGTCCGGCTCAGCCTGTCGGGCGAGACGGTCGCGCTCGGCGTCCTGCTGCTGTGCGGGTTCGTCACCGTCCTGCTGTCCGGGCGGGCCGGGTACGGGCCGGTGGCGACAGGGACGGTGCAAGGCGCCGACGACGCGATCGGCCCGCGGCTCGTCGGCGTGAAGACGTTCCCGGTCAATAAGGCGACGCAGGTGCTGTCCGGGGTGACCGTCGCCGGCGACCGGCTGTACTTCGGGACGAAGTTCGTCACCTCGTCGGAGTACGGGCAGTTGGTCTGCATGGACCGGGAGACCGGCGAGGAGAAGTGGCGGTTCGAGGCCGACGACGACCTCGAGCCGGTGTTCTGCACGCCCACGGTCGCCGGCGGGAAGGTGTACTGCGGGGAGGGGCTGCACGAGAACAAGAACTGCCGGCTGTTCTGCGTGGACGCGGCGACCGGGAAGCCGGCGTGGGCCGCGCCGTTCAAGACGGCGAGCCACACCGAGGGGGCGCCGGCGGTCGGCGGCGGGCGGGTGTTCTTCCCGGCCGGGGACGACGGGCTGATCGCCGCCGACGCCGCGACCGGTGCGGAGCGGTGGCGGCTCAAGGGCGGGAAGGACGCCGGCATCCACATCGACGCGGCCCCGGCGCTGTCGGCGGACGGCACCCGGGTGTTCGTCGGCAGCGGGCTGTACACCTACGTCGCCGTCGCGCTCGACGCCGCGACCGGCAAGGAGCTGTGGCGGACGGACCTGAAGTTGCGGGCGTTCGGCGCCCCGCTCGCGGCCGGGAAGTTCGTCTACTACGGCATCGGCACCGGGAACATGGGGGCGGACACCCACGACTACGACGAGGAGGGTGGGGCGAAGGAGAAGGCGCCGGCCGGGGCGGTGGTGTGCCTGGACGCGGCGACCGGCAAGGAGCAGTGGCGGCACGACCTCCCGCGGTCGGTCCACACCGGGCTGGCGGCCGACGCGTTCAGCGTGTACGCCGGGTGCCGGGACGGGTTCGTGTACGCCCTCGACCGGAAGACCGGGAAGCTGCGGTGGAAGACGGGAATCGGCGGGGCGGTGACGAGCTGCCCGGCGGTGGCGACGGCCGGCGGGGTGCCGGTGGCGGTGTACGCGGTCGGCCGGGAGGGGCTGGCGGTGTGCCTGAACCCGCACACCGGTAAGGTGGTGTGGGAGAGGCAGTTGCCGGGCTTCCAGTGGGACGGGGTGGAGGGGAACGGGGTGCTGAGCGGGCCGACCGTGGTCACGACCGGGAGCCGGCGGGCGGTCTACGTCGGGGCGCTGACGGCGTCCGACAGCGGGGTGAAGTCGGCGGCGGTGTTCCGGTTCGACGACGACCTCGACGGGGGGTGAACCGGGCGGGCGAACCCGGAGCGTCAGCGACGGGGTGGCACCCCTCGACGGGGCGCCACCCCGTCGCTGACGCTCCGGGTTCGCCACCACCCCCGTTTGCGTTCTACAGTTACGCGGAAGCCGTCGCCCGCCCGGCCCGGACCGCCATGCAACTGTTCTGCCCCGCCTGCCAGGCCCCGTTCCCCGGGGTCACCCGGTGCCCGCGGTGCGGCGGGCTCCTGCTCATGCCGCACGAGGTGTCCCCGGACGCCCCGCGCCGCCCGGCCGACCCGCCCCCGCGCCCCGACCCGACCGCCGCCGGCCGGGCCGCCGTCGGCACCGTCCTCGCCCTCGGGCTGTACCTCGGGCTGCGGAAGCTCGCCGCCGGGACGGTGCTCGCCGCCGCCCCGGACCCCGGCGGGTGGTGGCTGTCCCCGGCCGGGCTGGCGGCGGTCCACGCCGCCCAGGCGGTCGCCGTCGGGTTCGGGGCGCTGGTGGCGGCCGCCGGGCGGCCCCGCGGGTACCCGCTCGGGCTGGCCGTCGGGGCCCTCTGCGGCGGCCTGTTCCTCGGGTACGACCTGCTCGCCGGGGCGCCGCCCGAAGACCTCGTCCTGTACCTCCAGCCGCCGCTCCTGGCCGTGGTCGGGCTGGCCGCCGGGGCGCTCGGGGCGAAGGTCTGGCCGGCCGCCCCGGCGCTCCCCGCCCCGCCCCCGGCCGGGGGCCGGCTCAGCTCGCTGGCGCTGGCCGCCGAGCTGGCCGAGACCCGCGGCCGGCCGACCGCGTGGGCCCGGGTGCTGGTGGCGGCGGTGGCGATGGCCGCGGCGGTCGGGATGGCGGACCGGGTCCGGGTGGGGGTGCAGCGGAACTCGGGCGGGCTGTTCCGGGTCCAGACCCTCGGCCAGGGGCAGTACCTGACGTGGCAGCTGGCGACCCTGGCGGTGCTCGCCGCCGGGGCGGCGGCCGGGGCCGGGACCGGGGCCGGGGCGCGGCACGGGCTGTTGGCCGGCGGCCTCGCCGGCGGCGGGGTGCTCGGGCTGTGCGCGAAGGCCGGCGGGGCGCTGCCGCCGGTCGAGTACTGGCTGGCGGCGCTCGGGCTGGACGGGCTCCCGGTCACCGCCCCGGCGGCCGCGGCCGCGGTCGTGGGCGGGGTGGTGCTGGCCGGGCTGGTCGGCGGGTGGCTCGGCGGGACGCTGTTCCCCCCGCTCGCCGACGAGTCGCAGTTGCGCCGCACCCGCGGCGGGCTGGACTGAGGACGACGGTCCGGGCCCGAGCGCCAGCGAGGAGCGGAGGCGGTCCCTCGCTGGCGCTCGGGCCCGGACCGCCCGTCACCCGACCGCCTTGACCATCGCCGCCATCTTCTCCCGGGCCACCCCGCGGGCCGCCTCGGCCGCCTTCCGCGCCGCCGGCAGGTCCTTCCCGATCGCCACCAGCCGGGCCGCCACGTCCTTCCCGGTCGTGTCGTCGATCTCGAAGATCCAGTCGGTCAGCCCGACGTCCCGCCACATCTGCCCCTTCCGGGTGTCGGTCGGCTGGCGGAGCAGCACCGCCGGGGTGCCGTTCGCGACCGCGATGATCGGGGAGTGCATCTCGAAGCTCGCCACCGCCGCCGCCCTCGCGTACACGCTCGCCGCCTCCGCCGTCAGCCAGTACCGGTCCAGCACCGTCACGTGCGGCTTCACGTCCTTCGGCAGCGGGTCGTACAGGAGCGGGCGGAGCCGCGGCACCTCGTAGGTCATCTCCGGCACCAGGAACACCCGCATCCCGGTCGCGGCCACCCACGCCGCGATCCCGTCCCGCAGCTTCGCGTGGTCCCGGTCGGCGAACGCCTCGTTCACCGCGCTCCGCTCCGGGTTCGGCTTCACCCGCTCCGGGTGCACCTCCCAGTACGGCGTCCACCGCAGCCGCGGGACCGCGCACAGGAACTTCCCCGGCTCCAGCTTGTGCTCCGCCAGCAGCTTGTCGGCGGCCGCGTCGTCCTTGAGGTCGAGGGCGAAGGTGGCGTCCGGGCCGAAGTCGGTCGCCGGCCCCTCGATCTTCGCCTTCCGCAGCGCCTTGAGCGAGTCGGTGTCGCGGCAGTAGACGAACTTCGCCCCGGCGAGCAGGTCGCGGTCGGCCTTCAGCTCGGCGTCGGACAGGGTGACCCCGCCGAACCCGTAAGGCTTCCCGGCCTTCTGCGCCCGCTCCGCCTCCTTCCTCCCGACCAGCCCCGGCCCGGACCCGTGGAGGAAGAAGTCGCAGGCGGCCAGGGCGGCGTCCTGCTCGGCCGCGGTCTTGGCGAGCTTGAGCTTCGGGAACCGGGCGGTGAGCAGCTTCTCGACCTCGGGGCTGAGGCCGTTCGGCCAGAGCGTCACCTCGTCGGCCGGGCGGTGCTTCTCCAGGAGCGCGAGCATGCCCGGGGTGTGGGCGATGTCCCCGATGTTCACCGTCTGCCAGGACGACCGGAGCAGGAGCTTCCGGGGCTTCGGCGGGTCGTCCGCCGCCCGCCCGGCCAGCCCCGCCAGCCCGGCGGCGGCCGCCGCCCCGAACGCCCGCCGCGTCAGCCCGCTGTCCCCGGTCACGACGTCCCCCTTCTACTGCTGGCGGCGGCCCATCGCCTTCCACACCGCCGGGTCGACCGCGAACTCGACGATCCGGACCGACCCGTCGCACATCAGCATATTCACCCCGCCGGGGTGGGCGCTGCCGAACCGGAACTGCGGCTGGGTGGTGGTGTTCGCCGGCATGTTCGGCTCGTCCCGCATCGGCGGGTTGAACGTCACCCGGTTCACGTCGTTGTTGTACCCGGTGTACATCGTCTCGTTGTCCCCGCCGTGCGCCCCGGTCCGGTACTCGGCCCGGTCCATCCACTTCTCCCCGGCCAGGAACACGTTGGTGGTGCCGCTCGGGACGTCCGCGATCCGGGTCTGGCTCCGCTGGTAGACGACCCCGGTGGCCCCGGCCTGGACCCAGGTGAACGGGCCGTTCAGCCCCTCGTCCAGGGTGACCGGCCCCTGCCCGTTCTGCGGGGCCTGATGGTCCCCGGCGTTGGCCGCGTAGTCGCACCGGGCCATGACCGGCGGGGCGGACGGGTCGCACTCCCGGTAGTCGTTCCCGCCGACGTTCGGGTACGGCCCGCCGGTCCGCCGGGTCGGGCAGTTGTACATCGGGATCGGGATCGCGATCCGCTGGGCGTTCACCACCCGCATCTGGGCCGGGGCGGCCCCGACCCCCAGGTTGTAGACCGCCTCCTGCTCGACGTACGGGAGCATGCTCCCGACCCACCCGCCGCCCTGCCGCCGCCCGACCCCGTACGTGTGCGGGTCGTGCAGCACCCACCGGAACCCCCACCCGCCGGACGGGAAGTACCCCTGGGTGTCGTGCACGTGGTGCATCCCGATCCCGATCTGCTTCAGGTTGTTCTGGCACCGCGTCCGGGACGCCGTCTCCCGGACCTTCTGCACGGCCGGGAGGAGAAGGCCGATGAGGACGGCGATGATCGCGACGACGACCAGCAGCTCGATGAGCGTGAACGCGCGACGGGGACGAGAGGGAAGCATTTTCGACCCTCCGGGGCGCGGCCCGGGGCGACCGGTGAGGGGCGGGGCGCGCCCGCGGCTGACGTGACGGGGCCGGGCGGGGAGGTCCGCCCGGCCGGATGACGCGGCGATCTTACCCCCGGGCGGGAACGGCCGCAAGCCGCCGCCCGCCCGGCTACGGCTTGGGCGGGCCGCCCTTGCCCGCCTTCGGCACGGCGAACTCCAGCTCGACCCGGCCGGGCGGGAGGTCGCGCTTCTCCTGGAAGTCGGTGAACAGCGGCTTGCCGAGCGGGAACTCCCCGGCCGGCTTGCCGTCGAACCCCTCGATCCGGACCAGGTACGGGCCGGCCCGGACGCCGCGGCCGCCGTCGGCCGTGTCGAACCGCCCGTCCCGGACGGTGCCGTACCCCTGCGGGGTCTCCATCCCGTGGCTGCCGACCGGGTCGAACCAGACGACCCCGGCGGGGAGCGGCTTCCCGTCGTAGGTGACCGTCCCGGCCACGTCCTCCAGTTTCTGCCCGCCGCACCCGGCCGCCCCGGCCAGGGCGGCGGCGACCGCGACCGTGCGCCACACGACACGCCCCCCCGGTTAGTAGTCGCCGATCACCTCGCCGCCGTTCCGGCTGGCGAGGGCGCGGTAGGTGCCGAGCGGGATCGACTCCCGGACGAACCGGACCGACCCGTCGGCCAGGACGAAGTTGCACCCCTGCGGGTGCTGGCTGCCCATCGCGATGTTGTTGAACGTGGCGGTGTTCGGGGTGTTGATCGCGTTCACGACGTTCTTGGCCCCGGCGCACACGATGTTCGAGTCCTCGCACCCCCGCACCCAGGTCCGGTACCGGGAGGTCTGGGCGCTGTTGAAGTTGTCCTTCGGGATCCACGACCGCTCCCCGACCATGATCGTGTTCGACATCCCGTCCGTCACGTCCCGCGGCTTCACGTCGAGGGTCCGCAGGAGCATGCCCTGGAGGGAGAACCCGCCGTGCGACCCGGACGTGTCCACCTGGTACGGGACGGTCGAGTCGATCGGCCCGAGGATGCCGTAGTAGTGGGTGGTGTACGCCGGCTCCCCGGTGGTCGCCGGCACATACTCCCCCGGCTGGATGTTCGGCCCGGTCGTGTCGATCCGCCGCTGCCCCCCGGGGCACAGGTAGACCGGGACGTACGCCAGCCCGTGCGGGTTGTTCTTGCCCGTCCCGGTGAACGACCCGGTCGCCTGGCTGAACTGGTTGAACAGGTTCCCCTGCTCGATGTACGGCAGGAGGTACACGTGCCAGCTCAGCTGGGTGTCCCGGTTCCCGGCCCGCGGGAAGTTCCCGAGCGCGTCGAGGTGGTTGTGCATGCCCAGCCCGATCTGCTTCATGTTGTTCTGGCACTGGGTCCGGGCGGCCGCCTCCCGCGTCCGCTGGACGGCGGGCAGGAGCAGGCCGACGAGGACGGCGATGATCGCGATCACGACCAACAACTCGATCAGGGTGAACGCGCGGCGGACCGGCCGACGGGATGACATGTTCGACCTCCGGGAGAGGGGCGACCGGATGAGCTGAGCGGGCGGGGCGAGACGGCGGCCCCGCGGCACCGGCGACGGGCCCGGGCGGCGAGTCCGCCCGGGCGGTCGAATGGACGTGATCGACTTTACCCACCGCGGCCGGGGGCCGCAAGGGGGCGCCGGGAACGGCCCGCCGCTCTCATCGCCGGCTCAGGACGAACCGGCCGGCGCCCCGGCGGGAGGTGAGGTGACCGCGGCCCCGCCGCCCCGCGGCGCGTCCACCCGGATTCCGCGTGCCGCCCCGGCCGCCGTCGGGTAACCTGCGCCCATCCCTCCCGGAGTGAACCCCATGTCGCGCCTCGCCGCCCTCTGCCTGCTCGCCGCCCCGGTCCCGGCCGCGGCCGCCGACCCGGAGAAGGTCGACCTCTGGGAGGCCGACACGGGCGGGTACAAGCTGTACCGCATCCCCGGGGTCGTGGTCACGGCGAAGGGGACGGTCCTGGCGTACTGCGAGGCCCGCAAGGCCGACCGCTCGGACTGGTGCACCATCGACATCCTGCTCCGCCGCAGCACCGACGGCGGGAAGACGTGGTCCGCCCCGGCCAAGATCGCCGACGTCCCGGGGCCGAAGGAGAAGAACCCGGTCGCCCTGGCCCAGAAGCTCGCGGACCCGAAGGACGTGACGTACAACAACCCGGTGATGATCGCCGACCGGAGCGGGGCGGTTCACCTCCTGTTCTGCCTCGAGTACATGCGGTGCTTCTACGCCCGCAGTGACGACGACGGGAAGACCTGGTCCGCCCCGACGGAGATCACCGCGGCCGCCTTCGACCCGCTGAAGAAGGGCTACGACTGGAAGGTGCTGGCCACCGGCCCGGGGCACGGCATCCAGCTCAAGTCCGGCCGGCTGCTGGTGCCGGTGTGGCTGTCGACCGGGACCGGCGGGCACGCCCACCGGCCGAGCGTGACCGCCACCGTCTACTCGGACGACGGCGGGAAGACGTGGAAGCCGGGGGAGGTGGCGGTCCCGAACACCGCCGACTGGGTGAACCCGAACGAGTCGGCGGTGGCCGAGTTGGCGGACGGGACGGTGGTGCTGAACGCCCGGACCGAGTCGAAGGCGAACCGCCGGCTGGTGACCCGCAGCCCGGACGGGGCGACCAGGTGGTCGAAGCCGGAGTTCGACGACGCCCTGGTGGAGCCGGTGTGCATGGCCGGGTTCCTGGCGGTGCCGGGGCCGAAGCCGGTGCTCCTGTTCAGCAACCCGGACAACCTGGAGAAGGCCGGGGCGAAGGCCCCGCCGGCGCCGGGGTCGAATAGGGACCGAAAGAATGTCACGGTGCGGGTGAGCGACGACGGCGGGAAGACGTGGGCGGGGAAGCGGAGCGTGGAGCCGGGGTTCAGCGGGTACTCGGACCTGGCGGCGCTGCCGGACGGGACGGTGCTGATGCTGTACGAGCGGGGCAGCACGGACGGGGCGAACATCTACAAGACCGGCCGGCTGACGCTCGCCCGGTTCACGACGGATTGGGTGCGCGGGAAGTGAGCGAACTTGGCGAGCCGGGAGCGTGAGCGACCGGAGGGGGTTCCTCCGGTCGCTCACGCTCCCGGCTCGCCGGGCGGCTCCCGCCCGGCCCCGGGCACCCACAGCACGTCCGCCCTCCCGCCGTCGTTCGCCACCCGCCCGAGCACGAACAGGTAGTCCGACAGCCGGTTCAGGTACGCCACCGCCTGCGGGTTCACCCGCTCCGCCCGGGCCAGGTGGACCACCGCCCGCTCCGCCCGCCGGCACACCGTCCGGGCCAGGTGCAGCCACGCCGCCGCCGGCGTCCCGCCCGGCAGGACGAAGCTCCGCAGCGGCGAGAGCCCCTCGTTCAGCCGGTCGATCGCCCGCTCCAGCCTCTCCACTTGGCCGGCCGTCACCCGCAGCGCCTCGGCCTTGCCCGGCTCCTCGTTCGCCGGCGGCGGGACGCACAGGTCGGCGCCGACGTCGAACAGGTCGTTCTGGACGGCCCGGAGGAAGGCGGCGTCCGGGGCGCCCGGGCAGTAGGCGGCGACCAGCCCGAGGGCGGCGTTCAGCTCGTCCACCTGCCCGTACGCCTCGACCCGGGCGCTGTCCTTCGGCACCCGGGTGCCGTCCCCCAGCCCGGTGTCCCCGCCGTCCCCGGCCCGGGTGTAGATGCGCGAGAGGAAGACCATTGCGGTGGCGGGGTGGTGGGGGGTGGGGCGGTCCGGTGGTCATGGTAGCCGGCCGGGGCGGGCGGGGCCGGGAAATGCGGCCCGGCGGGCAGAAAACGCTCAACACCCCGTTCCGGCCGGGCCGATACAACCGGCAGCGAAGGACGGTCCGGCCCACGGAGGGGAGCATGTTCCGGTCTCGACGCCACCTGTTGCTGCTGGCCGTGGCGGCTCTCCCGGCCGCCCAGGCGGGCTGCCACTTCTACACCCTCGGCATCTTCACCCCGATCCCGGTCCAGCCGTGGACGGCCGAGCGGATGGACGCCAAGTACCAGCACAACAACGACGGCAAGACGCCGATCCTGCCGCCGGTCCGGGACGGGTACCCGCCGCCGGTGTGCGAGGACCCGCCGAGCGACCTGGAGGTGCTCCGGGCGATGCCCCGGGTGGCCCGCGGGGTGCCGTACATCTACGAGGAGTTCCGGGACGACATCCAGATCAAGAAGATCCGGCTGGTGGACAAGATCGACCCGCCGCGGTTCTTCCCGCTGGTCGGCCCGGCCCAGCTGCACCACTGCCACTGGGAGTGCGTGGTGTACTACACCGAAACGGTCCAGAGCGACTACCCGTTCCCGACGTACGTCCGGAAGAACCGGGTCCAGGTGCTGTACATCGACAAGGACCACCTGCACCTGTACGTCGGCCCGAACCCGGACACCCAGAGGCGGGTCACCTACGACCTGACCAAGTACTGACCGGAGCCCTCCGTCGGCCGTGACCCGGCGACCCCCGCACCCGACCCCGAAAGGGGCCGGGTGCGGTGCGTTCCGGCGAACCCGGAGCGTCGGCGACGGGGTGTGACCCACCCGGGGGTGCCCCCACCCCGTCGCCGACGCTCCGGGTTCGCCATGCCGTCTTGATGAACCGGCTCGAATCCCTACAATGCCGATAAGGAATCCGCGACTCTGGGGTGGAGTGGGATGACGGAGACCCCGTTTCCGGCCGACGCGCTGGCGGAGGCGAACCGCGACCTCGCCGACGCCGGCCCCGAGCAAATCTTGCGGTGGGCGGTGAGGCGGTTCCACCCGCGGCTGCTGATGGCGACGGCGTTCGGGGTGGAGGGGTGTTGCGTCATCCACCTGCTCGCCGGGATCGAGCCGGGCGTGCGGGTCATCAACCTGGAGACCGGGTACCAGTTCCCGGAGACGCTGGCGCTGCGGGAGCGGGTCAAGGCCCGGTACGGGATCGCGGTCGAGTACGTGTACCCGGAGCAGACGGTCGCGGAGTACGAGGCGGAGCACGGCGGGCCGCTGCACGGGCTGCGGCCGGACCAGTGCTGCCTGGACCGCAAGGTCCGGCCGCTGCGGCGGGCGCTGGAGCGGCTGTCGCCGCTCGCGTGGATCTCGGCCATCCGCAAGGACCAGACGGCGGACCGCGGCAAGGCCGACGTCGTGCAGTGGGACGCGAAGTTCGGCCTGGTGAAGGTGAACCCGCTCCTGAACTGGACGAAGAAGGACGTGTGGGCCTTCGCCCTGAAGCACGACGTCCCGTACAACCCGCTGCACGACCGCGACTACCCGAGCATCGGCTGCTGGCCGTGCACCCGGCCGGTGGCGCCGGGGGAGGACGACCGGGCCGGGCGGTGGGCCGGGAAGGTCAAGAAAGAGTGCGGGCTGCACGTGATCGAGCAGCAGGACGGCGGGGGCATTTAGCGCGACGGCCGGCACAGCCGGCCCTACCACGGACTCCCATGATCTTCTCCGCCAAGGCCGAGTACGCGTGCGTCGCGCTCCTGGAGCTGGCCGCCCGGTACGCCGACCCGCGGCCGGTCCGGCTGGCCGACGTGGCCGACAAGCACGGCATCTCGGACCGGTTCCTGGTGCAGATCCTGCTGGACCTGAAGCGGGCCGGGCTGGTGGACAGCGTCCGCGGGGCGGCCGGCGGGTACACCCTGGCCCGCCGCCCGGAGGAGACCAGCCTGTACGACATCCTGCGGGTGGTGGACCCGCCGGAGCAGCAGCCGCGGAAGCCGTCCCGGAAGAACAAGGTGGTGCTCCAGCCGACCGCGTACGTGCGGAACGTCCGGGCGGTGTGGGACAAGGTGGTGGAGGCCCAGCAGGCGGTGCTGAAGCAGACCACCCTGGCCGACCTGCTCGCCCAGAGCGAGGGGCTGCAGTACGTCATCTGACCGGCGCGGCAGTGGTGGGGCAGGCATTCTTGCCTGCCGGGGCAGACAGGAATGTCCGCCCCACCGGGGGCCACGTCTACACTACCGGTATCCTTCCGCCACCCGGGATGCCGCCATGCCGTCCGACCGCCTCAACACGTTCCTCCGCACCCAGCTCGACGACCTCAGATCAAAGGGCCTGTACAAGGCCGAGCGGCGGATCGAGTCGCCGCAGCGGGCCGGGATCGTCGTGAACGGCCGGGAGGCGGTGAACTTCTGCGCGAACAACTACCTCGGGCTGGCGAACCACCCGGACGTGGTGGCGGCCGCCGCGGACGGGCTGAAGGCATGGGGGTACGGGCTGTCGAGTGTCCGGTTCATCTGCGGCACCCAGGACGTCCACAAGCGGGCCGAGCAGCAGGTCGCCCGGTTCTTCCGCAAGGCCGACAGCATCCTGTACATCTCCTGCTTCGACGCGAACGGCGGACTGTTCGAGCCGCTGCTGACGGAAGAAGACGCCATCCTGTCGGACGAGCTGAACCACGCGTCGATCATCGACGGGGTTCGGCTGTGCAAGGCGAAGCGGTTCCGGTACCGGCACAACGACATGGGTGACCTGCGGGCGAAGCTGGAGGAGGCGAAGGACTGCCGGTTCAAGATGGTCTTCACCGACAGCGTGTTCTCGATGGACGGCGACCTGGCGAAGCTGCCGGAGGTCTGCGACCTCGCCGACCGGTACGACGCCCTGGTCGGGATCGACGACTGCCACGCGACCGGGCACCTCGGGGCGACCGGCCGGGGGGCGGCCGAGGAGCTGGGCGTCCTCGACCGCATCGACGTGATCACGGGGACGCTGGGGAAGACGCTGGGCGGGGCGAGCGGGGGGTTCACGGCGGCGAGCGCGGAGGTGGTGGACTGGCTGCGGAACCGGTCCCGGCCGTACCTGTTCTCGAACTCGGTCCCGCCGGCGCTGGTGGTGGCCGGGATGAGGGCGCTGGAGCTGGTGGACGCGGCCGGCGAGCTGCGGGCGCGGCTGAAGGCGAACACGGCGAAGCTGCGGGCGGGGCTGGAGGGGGCGGGGTTCGTGGTGAAGCCGGGGCCGACGCCGATCCTGCCGGTGATGCTCGGGGACGCCGCGGTGGCGACGCGGATGGCGGACGAGCTGTTGAAGCGGGGCGTGTACGTGATCGGGTTCAGCTACCCGGTGGTGCCGCAGGGGCAGGCGCGGATCCGGATCCAGGTGTCGGCGGCGCACACCGACGAGCAACTGGACCACGCGGTGTCGGCGTTCGCAGAGGTGGGGCGGCTGGTGGGCGTGTTGAAGTGACGCCCGGAGCAAGATCGGCGCGGCCGCCGCGAACCCGGAAGAAGAGCCGCACCCCCGAGGGCCGCCCGTGTCCGGCGACATCTTCGACCTCCGCATCACCATCGTTATCCCGGGCGGGGAGGTCGTCGTCCCGGTGACGGCTCGCCCGACCGAGCGGGTCGCCGACTTGGTCGCCCGCGTCCTGCGGGACAACCGGGCGGTCGCCCGGCCGGGGGACTGGGAACTCCGGTTCGGCGACCACCCCCTCGACCCCGACCTCACCCTCCGGGACGTGCTCCCCCGTGGCCCCGGCCTCATCTCACTGACCCTCACGCCCGCCGGTTCGGAGCCACCGGACACCAAGCGCCGCCGGGCGCCCGGGGGCGGGTACGGCGGCGGGGGCGGTCGCGGCGGCTTCGGCGGTGAGGCGGCTCCTCCCGCACCCCCGCGTGCGGCCCCGGCACCCGCCCGGCCGGCCCCGCCGGCGGACGACGTTCTGGACGACGAGGACGAGTTCGACGGCGACCTCGGCGACGACTTCGACGACGAGGGCGCGGCCGCCGAACAGGCCCCCGCCGGCAAGGCGGATTGGCGAGCCCGCCCGGCCGAGGCCCGGCGGGCGACCGTCCGGTACTACACCCGGATGAACCCGGCCCGCGTCTTCCCACTGCTCGTCACCCTCACCCGGCAGGAGGTGGAGGAGGTCGTCAAGCGGCACGTCGGGCAGAAGGCGACCGGCCCGCTCGCCCTCGACGCCGGCACGCCGGTCGAGATCGAGCCGGTGCTGCCGGGGTGCGACGTGTACCCGCCGCGGGTGGTGGCCCGGCTCGGGGCCGGCGACCAGGCGTTCACCTTCCACGTCGTCCCGCACGTCCTCGGGGAGGTGACCGGGGCGCGGGTGCTGCTCCGCCAGGACCACGCCGTCCTGGCCGAGATCGCCCTCGACGTCCGCGTCGCCCAGCGGACGGCGGTGGTCATCTCGGGGCTGTCGGCGGTGGTGCTGCCGGCGGCGTCGGCGGCGATGAAGCACTTCGGGCTGGACTTCACCCCGCGGGACGGGTCGAGCCCGTACCTGGCGGCGCTGAACCTCCTGTTCGGGGCGGCCCCGCTGGTGCTGACGGCGGTGCTGGCGGCCGTGACCGGGGTGCTGTGGTGGTTCACCCGGCCGAAGGGGAAGGACGTGTTCTGGGACGTGACGACGAAGCCGGCCCGGTGACGGCGGGGTGTCACTCGAACAGGTCGCGGACCGGCGGGGCGAACCCGGGCATCGCCGGGTCGGCCGGCAGGTGGTGGGTGGCGTTGAACAACTCCGGCTCGCGGCCCGGGCGGTGCACGGTCACCGTCCGCCGGGTCGGGTGGACGACCCACACCAGCGGCACCCCGGCTTCCAGGTAGGCATCGACCTTCTCGTCGAGGTCGTCCAGGGTGACGTTCGGGGACAGGATCTCGACCGCCAGGGTCGGCACCCCGTCGAGCATCGTCGTCCGGTCGTCGTCCTGCGTCGCCACGACCTCCGGCGGGGCGTACACCACGTCCACCCCGACGGTGGATTCCCGGGTTCCCGCCAACCGAACCCCCGCCTCCCCGCCGTACACCTTGCCCCGGGGCTCGGGCCGGGTCCGGACCCAATTCTTGATCGCGGTCCCGACGTTGATCAGGATCTCGCTGTGGTGCCGGTTGCGGACCGTCATCCTGACCTCCGGGACTTCGGACGGCTGCTCGCGGAGCTGGCCGTTGATGATCCACCGGCGGACGCCGTCGTCCGGCATCGCCAGGAGGTCCGCCTCGGTCCACACCTTCGCCGGGGCCGGGGGGGTCGCCGTCGGGGTCATGCTCGTCTCCCGTGGTCGCCCTCATGTTACCGCCCGGCCCACACCTTGCACAACTCGACCACCACCCGCACCGCCGCCTCCATCTCCTCCAGGCACGTCCACTCCAAGGGCGAGTGCGGGTTGTGCTCCCCGGTCGAGAGGTTCGGCGTCGGCAGCCCTTTCTCGGTCAGCTGCGCCCCGTCCGTCCCGCCGCGGATCACCTTGAACTTCGGCTCCAGCCCCGCCCGCCGCACCGCCTCCGCCGCGTACTCCACCGCCCGCGGCTCCCTCGCGATCCCGTCCTTCATGTTCCGGTACTGCTTCCGCGTCTCCACCTTCACCCGCGCCCCCGGGAACTCCCGCTCCACCTGCCGGCCGATCTCCCGCAGCAGCTCCGCCTGCGCCGCCAGCTCCGGGGTGTCGAACGACCGCAGCAGGAAGTTCACCCGCGTCTCCCCCACCCCGCCCTCGACCCCGAGCGGGTGGATGAACCCCTGCCGGCCGTCGGTCGTCTCGGGGCTGAGCGTCCGCTGCGGCAGCCGGTCGACGAACATCGCCGCCAGCCGGATCGCGTTCACCATCCGCCCCTTCGCGATGCTCGGGTGGATATTCACCCCGGTGACGGTCACCACCGCCGCGTCGGCCGAGAACGTCTCGTCCTCGATCTCCCCGCTCCCGGCCCCGTCCAGGGTGTACGCCACCACCGCCCCGACCTGCGCCGGCTCCAGGTGCTTCACCCCGAACCCGATCTCCTCGTCGCAGGTGAAGACGATGCGGACCGGGCCGTGCGCGATCTCGGGGTGCTCCACCAGCGTCCGGGCCGCCTCCATGATGACCGCCAGCCCGGCCTTGTCGTCCGCCCCCAGCAGCGTCGTCCCGTCGGTGGTGATGATCGTCTTTCCGACCAGCCCCGCCAGCTCCGGGTTGTCGGCGACGCGGATCACCTTCGACCGGTCCTTCGGCAGGACGAGGTCGCCGCCCGGGTAGTTGCGGATCACCTGCGGGTCGACGTCCTTGCCGGAGTTCTCGGGGTTGGTGTCGACGTGGGCGTTGAACGCGATCGTCGGCGCCCCGGGCACGTTGCCCGGGACGGTGGCGAAGACGAGGCCGTGTTCGTCCTGCACCGCGTCCGACAGCCCCATCGCCAGTAACTCGTCCCGGAGCATCCGACCGAGCACGAGCTGGCCGGGCGAGCTCGGGTAGGTGGACGACTTCTCGTCGGCCTTGGTGTCGACGCGGACGTACCGGAGGAAGCGGTCGAGGAGGGTGTTCATGGGGTGAAAGCGGAACGCGGATGACGCGGAATCAAAGCCCGCGGATGAACGCAGGATAAGGCCGGATGAGATCGGGGGACACGGCATTTATCCGCGTTCATCCGCGTTCCGCTTTCTGCTTCCGCTTCCGCCGCTTCGCCGCCAGCCCCTTCACCCCGACCTTCGGGCACAGGTCGGCCAGGGCGCACGCCCCGCACCGCGGCTTCCGCGCCACGCACACCTTCCGCCCGTGCAGGATCAGGCGGTGGCTCAGGTCGGTCCAGTCCGTCCGCGGCACGATCTTCATCAGCGCCAGCTCGACCTTGACCGGGTGCCGGTGGCGGGTGAACCCGAGCCGCCGCGACAGCCGGCCGACGTGCGTATCGACGGTGATGCCGGGGGTGGCGAACGCGTCGCCGAGGACGACGTTCGCCGTCTTCCGCCCGACCCCCGGGAGGGTGACGAGGTCGGCCAGGCTCGCCGGCACCTCGCCGCCGAACCGCTCGACCAGCGCCGCACAGCAGGCCCGGATGTTCTTCGCCTTGTTCTTGTAGAACCCGGTCGGCTTCACCAGCGCCTGCAGGTCCTTCGGGTCGGAGTCGGCAAACTCGCGGGCGGTCCGGTACCGGGCGAACAGCGCCGGGGTGACGGTGTTCACCCGGGCGTCGGTGCACTGGGCCGACAGGATGGTGGCGACGAGCAGTTGGAGCGGGTCGGCGTGGGTCAGCCCGGTGAACGCGTCGGGGTAGAGCCGCTTCAGGGCGGCGTGGACCGGGGCGACGCGGTCACGGGCGGGCGGGAGCTGAGGGGTCGCGTCCGGTGCGGGGGAGTCCATGGCGGTATGGTAGGCGCGGCCGCGGCGACGGTCGCGGCGACCCCGAGCGACCGGAGCCACGCGGCGAGGACGGCCGGGGTGTCCGCGTCGGCCCACGGGCCGGGGGTGAGGGTCGCCCGGTCCTCCCCGTCGAAGGCGAGGTGGACGGTGCGGCGGTGATGGGGCACGGACGGGGAGGAGGAACTCACGCACACCACCGTCCGGGGGCGGACCACGGCGGCGACCGGCCGCGGGTCGTGGCCGGCGGACACGAGCACCAGCCCGGCCCGGGCGAAGTCGGTCGCCCGCACCCGCCCCCGCGCCTGCTCCGCCTCCAGCGGCGTGACGAACCCGCGGGCCCGCGCCGCGTCGATGCCCGCGAACACCGCCCCGCGGTCGTCGCACGCCACCGCCGACCCGCCGCGCAGCACCGCTTCTGCCACCACCCGCGCGAGGTCCGGGTCGTCCCCGATCAGCCCGACGACGTCCGGGAGGGGTGGTGGGGTGGTGGGGTGGTGGGGTGGTGGGGTGGTGCTCGTCTTCTCACCACCTCGCAACCCCACCACCCCACCACCCGCGGCAGCGAACGCCGCCCGCTCGGCCGCCAGCCCGGGCAGGCTGTCAGGCGGCCACCGCTTCGCCGGCCGGTCTTCGAGGCGGTCGAGGAACGTCCGCAGCTCGATCTTCCCGCGCCGCTCGCAGCACGCCACGTCCACCAGCCCCAGGGCGCGGGCTTCGCGCCCGGACAGCGTCCGGCCGCTCGCCGCGAGGTCCGCCGCCCGCCGGCCGATGCGCTTCAGCCGGGCGCTCCCGCCGAGGCACGCGAACCGGTCCGGGAACCCGAGGTGGGTCGTCGGCCGGGCGACGCACACCCGGTAGTCGCAGGCCAGGGCGAGTTCCAGCCCCGCCCCGAGGCACGGCCCGTCGATCACGGCGACGGTCGCCGCGTCGAGCCGTGCGAGACGGTCGAGCACCTGCTGGCCGTGCCACGCGAACGCCGCCCGGTCGGCGGGGGTCCGCAGGCTGGCGACGGCCGCCGGCGCGAGCCCGCCGCAGAACCCGGCGGGGTTCGCCGACCGCACCACCAGCACCCGGACCGCCCGGGCTGCGGCGACCGCCGCGACGGCGGCATCGAGTTCGCGCAGCCGGGCGGCGTCGAGGGGGTTCGGCGGGTCACCCGGGAACCCGAGCCACAGGGTGGCGGTGCCGTGCTCGGCCGTCACCCGCAGGTGCCGCGACTGGTGGAGCATGGGCGGGGATTGTCCGGGCCGGGTGGGGCCGGGTCAAGGCGAACCGCGGCCGTCACAGCACCTCCAGCAGCCGCCCGACCGGCCACAGCTTCACCCCCTCGGGCCCGGCCGTCGCCAGCGTCCGCCCGTCCGGGGAGACGGCGAGTTGGGTCGCCGCCCCGGCGTGCCAGACGAGCCGGGCGCGGACGTGCGTCAGCAGCCCCGGGTGGCAGACGGACACCGCCCCGTCCATCCCGAGCAGGAACAGATGCTCTCCGTCCGGGGAGAACTGGGCGTCGCGCACCCGGAACGGGAGGGTCGCCTGGAGCAGGGCCTTCGGCCGGGCCGGGTGCCACAGCTCCAGCGACTCGTCGCCCGCCCCCTGCCGGGAGACGAACAGCAGCCGCTCCCCGTCGGCGGTGAACCGGGCCAGGGCCGGGGTCTCGGTCCAGAACCCGGTGCGGTCGTGCGCCCCGACCCCGAGGCGGAACGTGTGCCCGGGGCGGAGGTCCCCGGTCCGCCCGACCCGGGCGACGGTCACCACCCCGGAGTGGGCGAACACCGCCCGCGGGGCGACCGGGTCCGGGCGGACGGCGACCAACTCGGCCCCGGGCCGGGGCGGGGACGCGGCCGGGCCGCGGCGGCCGGCAGGGCCTGTGACGAGCCACACCGCCGGGGCGTCGGCGGGCCCCTGGACGAGGATCTCGCCGGGCCGGCCGGTCGGGTGGGCCGCGGCCGCGGGCCCCAGGCTCGTCTGTTGCCATTCCGGGGGAGGACCAAGGTACGCGAGGAGGCCGGAGTCGTCGGGGAACGCGAACCAGCCGTCGCCGGCCACCGGGGCGGCGGCGGCGGGCCCGAGGATCAAGGCCGCCAGGAGTTCGCCGGTCCGCGCGTCCCAAACCCGGGACCCGTCCTCCCCGACGGCCAGCAGCCGCCCGTCCGGGGAGAACACGACCGCGTCCGGGACGAACCCGTCGTCGGTCAGCAGCCCGGGCTCGTGGGTCACGGTCGCCGGGTCGTACTCGTCCGCCCGGTCGCGGCACGGGCCGCACATCCCGCCGGCCCAGGCGAGGGACGCCGGCGACCCGGCCGCCCCGCACCCGCACACCGCCACCCACTCGGACCCGCCGTTCGCCTCGACCAACGTGACCCGCTCCGGGTCGAGGTGCCAGACCGACGGCCGGGCGTTGAGCTCCCGCCCCGTGGCCGCCAGCGCCTCCCCGTGCCTCCCGGACGGGTCGCGCCACCCGCGGACCCGAACCAGCTTCCGCCCGCCGGGGGCCGTCCACCAGGCGAGCGCGAGCCGGGCGGCCCCGACCTGCGGCGGGTGGCCGGTGTTCGCGTAGTGGCCTTCCGGCTGCTCCGCCGCCCGCCGGGCGAGCGTCCCGGGTCCGTCCGCGGACAGGTGCACGACGCCGGTCCTCCGCCGCCCGTTGGCCGCCGCGACGGCCCGGGTCAGGGCGGCGCGGACGGCCGCGGCGGTCGGGTCGGTGAGGCGGAGGTCGAGCGGGAGCGACACGGGGCGTCCCCGGCGGGTGGCTCGCCGTAGGATACTCGGTCGCGCGGGGACGTGCGCGGTCGGGAGGGGTACGGGCGAGCCCGGAGCGTGAGCGACGGGGTGACCCCACCCCGTCGCTCACGCTCCGGGCTCGCCGGTCACGCGGTCACGGCAGGATCCCGCCGGTGATCCGCTCGGGGCTGAGGTGGCTGGGCAGCTCGTTGAACCAGTACCGCCGCGCCTTCCCGTCGATCTGCCGGCTGTCGAACCGGTATGCCGGGCCGCCGATCGGCCCGAGCGTCTCGGACTGGTTCAGCAGCCGCTTCATCTTCTCGTCGTCGGTCTCAGCCTTCTTCTTCCCCTTCTTGCCCTTCGCCGGGGCGTCGGGCGGGGTCGGGGTGGGCAGCGGCGGGGCCGGCGGCGCGGCCGGGGTGGGCACGACCGGCGGCGCGGGGATCCGGTCGGAGTTCGGCGGCAACGGGAAGTCCGGGTCCGGCTTGAAGTACTGCGGGAAGTTCCGGTCCGGGTACCGCCCCTCGGGCAGGGCCGGGGGCGCGGTCACCTTCACCGCCTTCGGCTTCGGCAGCACCTTCCCGGCCGCCGCGTACCGCCCGCCGAGCATCCCGAGCGGGCACCACGACCCGGGGCCGTCGGCCACCTCCGGCAGCCGCACGTTCCCGACCACCAGCGCGTCCCCGTACAGCCGCGCCGTGAGGGCGAACGGCTTGTCGGTCAGGGCCTTCTGGAGCCGGGCCACCTCCTCCGCGAACCGCGGCAGGTCGAACCCGTCGGGCGGCGGGCCGTCGAGGGCGGCGTCCATCCCGGTGATCAGCCCGACCAGGGTCGCCCCGTCCTTGGCCAGGTGGTAGTCGGCGGTCAGCACCATCCCCTCGGTCGACACCTTCTTGTCGTCGCCCTCGGTCGCGGCGGTGACGGTGACGGTCAGGTGGTCCGGGGCGACCTTCAGCACGTACACCACCGGCCCGACCTCGCGCACCCACGTCCCGACGACCCCCCCTGGCTTCTCGACCGCCGCGGCCACCCGCGGGGCGGGGACGGGAACGCAGCACCCGCCGACCGTGCCCGTCGCCGGGGCCGGGACGAGGACCGGGTCGGTGGCGGCGCACCCGCCGGCCGGCATGAGCGGCGGGAGCCCGGAGCAGGACGGCCCCGCGGCCGGCCGGACGAACGGGGATTGGGCCCCCCCGACCATCCGCCCGAGGGCGTCGGCCATCATCGCGAAGTCGCCGGCCGGGACGTTCGGCGGCGGGGTCGGGCACCACCCGGGGGGTTCCGCGCCGACCGGGTACGGCAGCATCGAGCCGGGGTGGGGGGCGGTCACCATCGCGGGGGCGGGCGGCACCCCGCAGGCGGCCGGCGGGTAGCAGGGGGCCACGCACGGCGGGGTCGGGGCGACCGCCGCCAGCGGCGGCGGGTAGCCGGGGCCGGCGAACGGCGGGTACGCGGCCGGGGCCGGGAGCGGCCGCGCGAGCTGGACGGCGAACGGGTGGGAGCCGGCATGGAAACCGGGCCCGAAGCTCAACTCGAGGCTGCGGTCGAAGCCCACGGTCCGGAGTTCGCCGACCACCTCGACGATCGCCCGCGGCAGCGGCACCGCGGCGGGGACCGAGTACGTCAGGATCGGTCCGGCCGGCGCCAGCGGCGGGGGGTAGCAGGGACCGGCGAACGGCGGGTACGCGGCCGGCGCCGGGAGCGGCGGCGGGACGATCTGGACGAAGGACCCCTGGTGGCTGCCCTGCCTGAAGCCGCGGTCGAAGCTCACGATCCGGTAGTCGCCGATCACCTCGACGATCATCCGCGGCAGCGGCACCGCCACCACCGGGGCCGGCGGCGGGCAGACCTGCGTCGCGCTGACCCAGCGGCCGTACGCCGGGTAACCGGTTTCGATGGCTGGCACGGGCATCGGCACGGCCGGTCGCAGCGCCGGCGGGAACCAGCCGTCGCAGCCGCCGGTGAACGGCGCCGCGGCGGTGCGGACGACCGCCGGCGGGACCGGGAGGTATTCGTAGCTGGTGAAGCACCCGCCCAGGGGCGGCGTCTGGAACACCACCGGCGGGGCGACCGCCGGGCGGCCCGGGTGCGCGAGGTGATACTCGAACGACCGGACCGTGGGGGCCGCGGGCCGCGGGAGCACCGGGCCGGTGCCGGGCAGGTACGCGCTCAGCGGCGGGACGGGGAAGTCGGTCCCCAGCCGCTCGGCCCGGCCGAAGCCGAACCAGATCGGGCCGCAGGGGTCGCAGACGAACGGGAACCCGGCGGCGGTGACCGGGCACTGCGGCACGGGGGTCGGGGTCGGGGCGGGCGGGGTCGCGGCGAGGTGCAGGAAGTAATCGCGCGGGTCATCGACGAAGCGGGACCGCGGCGCGGCGACCGGGGCCGGGCACGGCGGGGTGCGGCACTCGGTCGGCGGGCACACCGGGCCCGGGGCCGGCGGCGTCTCCTCGACGGGGCCGCCGAACACCCCGGCCGAGAGGCTGACCGTCTGCCCCTTGTCGAACGGCCCCTTGACGATCGGATACTCGAGGTCGGTGGGGAGCGTAAGGCGGCCTGGGTTCCCGACGTTGAGCCGCAAGCCGCGTCCGATCGCCTCACGCGGCATCGGAGCGGCGACCACCTCGCACGCCGGCCGGCAGTCGAACGCGCAGCACGGCGGGGCGACCGCGGCCGTCCGGCCGAGCGTCAGCCGGACGTCCAGCTCGAACGTGAACCCGCCCTTCGCCCGCGGCATCGGGGCCGTCTCCGGCACCGGCGCGTCCGTGTCGAAGTTGCCGGAGAACTGGAACGACCCGGTGCGGGGCTCGTATACCTGGGCGGCGGCGGGAGCGGTCAGTGAGGCGGCGACCGCCACCGTCAGTGCGAACCGGGTGACCGTCCGACGGGACATGCACGGACTCCTTTCCGCGGGGACGGGGCGGAACCGGCCGGATCATGCCGGCCGTCGCCCGAACGCACAACCCCAACGCCGCCCGCCCCGCCGGCCCCTTCCGGCGGTCCCCGGCCGCCGCTATAACACACGAACCCTGACACCCCCGGGACCACCCCGCCATGAAGATCCACGAGTACCAGGCCAAGGACCTGCTCGCCGCCGCCGGGGCCAACGTCCCGAGGCACGTCGTCGCCCGCACCCCGGACGAGGCCGCCGCCGCGTTCGACCAGCTCGGCGGCACCGGGGCGATGGTCAAGGCCCAGATCCACGCCGGCGGCCGCGGGGCCGGGCAGCTCAAGGGGTACCCGGACAAGCTCGGCGGGGTGAAGTTCTGCAGCTCCCGGGAGAAGGCCAAGGCGGTCGCCGCCGCCATGCTCGCCCACCCGCTCGTCACCAAGCAGACCGGCCCCGACGGCCAGCCGGTCAAGACCCTGATCGTCCAGGCGGACGCCGAGCCGGCGAAGGAGTTCTACGTCGCCGTCGTCCTCGACCGGGCGGCCGGGGTGCCGGTCCTGATGGCCAGCGCCGAGGGCGGGATGGACATCGAGGAGGTGGCCGCCAAGCACCCGGAGAAGATCCTCCGCGCCCACATCAGCCCCGAGGCCGGCTTGCAGCCGTTCCAGGCCCGCCGCCTCGCCCACGCCCTCGGGTTCACCGGCGACCAGGTGGCGAAGGCCGAGAAGATCATGCTCGCCCTGGCCAAGGTGTTCCTCGACACCGACGCCAGCCTCGCCGAGGTGAACCCGCTGGCGATCACCAAGTCCGGCGACGTGGTCGTCCTCGACGCGAAGATCGACTTCGACGACAACGCCCTGTTCCGGCACAAGGAGCTGGCCGCGCTGCGCGACCTCGGGGAGGAGAACCCCGCCGAGGTTAGAGCCGGGAGGGCGAACCTGAACTTCATCCAGCTCGACGGGTCGATCGGGTGCCTGGTGAACGGGGCCGGGCTGGCGATGGCGACGATGGACATGGTGAACTACTACGGGAAGGAGCACGGGGTCGGGCCGGCGAACTTCCTGGACGTCGGCGGGAGCGTGACCGCCGAGGGGGCGATCGAGGCGTTCCGGATCCTGCTGGCGGACCCGAAGGTGAAGGCGGTGTTCGTGAACATCTTCGGCGGGATCGCCAGCTGCGCGACGATCGCCGAGGCGCTGGTGAAGGCCGGGAAGGAGGTCGGGTTCAAGGTCCCGGTGGTGGTCCGGCTGGAGGGGAACGAGGTGGGGAAGGCGCGGGAGATCCTGGGGAAGGCGGCCGCCGACCTGCCGACCCTGAAGACCGCCGCCGACCTGACCGCCGCCGCCAAGCTGGTGGTCGAGATGAGCAAGTGAATCGCACGGAGGGCGCCGCATGGCGACGGACACCGCGACGACCACCCCGCCGATGACGGCCGAGGAGTTCTTCGCCTGGGCGAACCGGCCGGAGAACGCCGGGGGGCGGTACGAGCTGGAACGCGGGGAGGTGGTGGAAGTGTCCTCACCCGGCGAGGCCCACGCGCTGGTCTGCTGGTTCGCGATCCGGGTGCTGACCGGCTACGTCACCCGGCGCGGCCGCGGGCACCTGCTGACGAACGACTGCGGGCTGGTGGTCCGCCGCAACCCGGACACGGTCCGCGGCCCGGACGTGATGCTCTTCCTCGACGACCTGACCCTTTCCCAAGCCCGCCGCGGGCACACCGACCGCACCCCGCCGCTGATCGTCGAGGTCCGCTCCCCGACCGACCGGCAGGGGAAGACGCTCCGCCGGATCGAGCAGTACCACAAGCGCGGCGTCCCGCTCGTCTGGCTCATCGACCCCGAGGAAGTCGTCGTGACCGTCTACCGGCCGGGCGAGTTCCCCCGCGTCCTGGACGAGACCGACGAGCTGACCGGCAACGGCGTCCTCCCCGACTTCTCGTGCCGGGTCGCCGACCTGTTCGCCCTCCCCGGGCAACCGCCCGCCGCCCCGACCGCCTGACCGCGACCACCCCGGAAAGGACCCCCCGATGACCCCGCACGCGCTCCGGACCGCCGCCCTCGCCGCCCTCGCCGCCCTCGCCCTCGCCCTGTCCGGGTGCGGCGACAAGCCCAGGCCCGGCGACAAGGACAAGAAGGACGACCCCCGGCCGCTCGCCGGCGACCCGACCAAGGGCGACCCGAAGGCGGAGGTGAAGGTCGAGCCGAAGGTGGACGTGACCGCCGGGGTCGGGAAGGACGCGGTCGAGTTCCTGTCCGCGGTCGGGGCCGGGACCGCCGCGGCCGACCGGCTGTCCGCCGGGTTCGTCCGGCTGGTCGGCCAGCCGGCGGTGTTCGGCGGGGACAAGGAGCGGGGGTACAGCCCGTCGGCGGCCGAGGGGTGGCTGCGGGCGGTCGGGGCGAAGCTGACCGGGATGGGGCCGATGGCCGAGGCGGCCCGGGCCGGGGACGCGGCGGTGTTCCGCGGGGCGTTCGCCGGCGGGACGTACTTCCTGCGGATGGTGCGGGAGGGCGGGGGGTGGAAGGCGGACTGGCTGTCCCTGACGTCGGCCAAGGTGACCGGCCCGGCCGCCCCGCCGACGCCGGACGGGGTGCTCCAGGGGTTCGCGGCGGCGGCCGTCGGGGCGGCGGTGTGCGACACGGCCGCGATGCCGCGGGGCGAGCGGGTGGCGGCGGCCGCGGCCGGGCTGACCCCGTCCCTGCGGGCGGCCCTCGGCCCGCCGCTCGACGGCGACCAGGCGCTCGGGTACAGCCCGGCGAAGCTGGGCTGGAAGCTGGACGAGATCGGCGGGAAGGCGGAGGCGGTGGCCCTGACCCCGGCCGGGGACGCGGCGTTCCGGATGGAGGTGACCCGGGCCGGCGGGGAGAAGGCCGCGTACCTGCTGAAGCTGGCGAAGGGGAACGCACCCGGCCAGTGGCTGGTGGACGCGATCACCCCGCAGTGAGGAGGGCAGCCGTGCGACTCGAAGACATCCGGCAACTGACCCGGGCGGTCCCGTTCCGGCCGTTCCGGATCTTCCTGACGATCGGCGAGCAGTACGACATCTACCACCCGGACATGATCCTGCCGACGCTCGGGGCGGTCCACATCTCGGCCCCGGCCACGGGCGTCCCGCCGGAGTTGGGCGGGAACGCCCGGATCGTGTCCCTCGTCCACATCGCGAAGATCGAGTACCTGGCCCCGCCGGCCCCGGCCCCCGGGGCCAACGGCCCGCCGGCGGCTCCTGCGGAGTGACCGGTGACCACTCCCAGATCGCGGCGGGCAAGCCCGCCGCGATCGGCGGCTGCCCGGGTCACTTCCCGAGGGCGGCCCGCTTCTCCCCGATCAGCTTGATGAGGGCGTGGTGCGGGGTGGCGAACTTCGCCAGCCCCTCTTGCATCAGCACCTTCTCCATCTCCGCCCCGTCCACCTTCGCGTCGATCTCGGCCAGCACCTCGGCCGGCGGCAGCTTGTCCACCTGCCGGGTGAACTGGTGCCCGCTCTTCTGCACGTCCGCGTTCGTCCCCGGCGGGTTCGTCTCGATGTCGCTGCCGGCGAACGCGGCCACGTACTTGACCGGGTCCGGGTTCGGGTTCTTCGGCGTCTTCTTCGCCCCGGTGCTGGCGAAGATCATCTCCTGCTTCCGGGCCAGCCCCTTGTCCGCCCAGAAATCCCGGTTGACCTTCCAGATCCGCTTCGCGTTCACGATCCCGACCTCGCCCTGGGCCGCCGCCGACAGGGTCGGGACGTGCTCCTCGGTGTACACGTCCACCCGGCTGACGAAGATGCTGTAGACGGACTTGACGTTCTCCTTGTCGGTCCGCCGCTGCACCCCGCGCCACACCGCGTCCCGGGCCAGCAGGTACTGCCGCTCGCTGAAGATCAGGGTGATGTTCGGGCACACCCCGGCGGCCACCAGCTCCTCGATCGCCCCGAGCCCGCCGGGCGTCGCCGGGACCTTGATCATCCGGTTCTTGTGCCCGGCCGACCACGTCTTGCCGAGCCGGACGTACTCGGCCGTCCGCTCGGCGGTGGTCTTCGTCTGGGCCAGGTCCTCGAGCAGCGGGTCGAGCTCGAAGCTGACCCACCCGTCGTCCCCGCGGGTGTCCGCCCAGACGTCGGCGAACACGTCCTGGGCCTGCTTCACCAGCTTGTCGGTCATCGCCCAGGCGACCTCCTCGTCGGTCTTCCCGGCGGCGAAGAACGCCTTCATGTCGCCGTCGAACCGGCCGGTCTTGAGCAGGTCGGAGATGATGATCGGGTTGGACGTCGCCCCGGTCGCCCCGTCCTGCCGGTTCGTCTTGATCAGGTCGGGGTCGACCGAGTCGAGCCACAGCTTGGTGCCGGACGCGACGAGCGACTGGAGCGGGGTCATGGCTGCGGGCTCCCGGTGGAAGGGTGGGTCACCGGGCATCATAGGGGGTCGTCCGCCGGGCCGCCACGGAGGGCCGCCCTCCGCGGCGGCCCGCGCGGGCCCGGTCAGTTCCACTCGGCCGGCAGCACCGTCCCGTCGTTCGGGACGCAGGCGAGCCAGAACGTCGCCGCGCTGGTCCGCGGGGTGACGCCCCGGACGCTCCCGTCCATCATCCCGACGGTGATGCTCTGGGGGTGCCCGGACTGGAGCGCCCACCGGACGGCGGCGCCGGTGCCGGTCGGCGGCGGGGTGAACTGGAAGCTCTGGGCGCTGTAGAACCACCAGTCGTTCGGGAACCCGGTCGGGTAGTACGTCTGGTAGCACCCGAACAGCGGGTAGTCGTACGTCGCGTAGCTCGTGGTGTGGAACCCGCGGTCCCGGGCGTTCGTCCGGCCCTCGGCGACCATGTACCGCTCCCCGAACCCGACCGTGTTCGACGTCCCGTCCGGGACGGTGCCGATCGTGTAGATCGGCCGCCGCCACTCGGACATGTTGTACTTCCCCTTCCCGAACAGGATGGCGTTCGCGGCGTAGGAGGTGCCGGCCCACCCGTCCGGGCCGACCCCGGTCCCGGCGGTCGGGTCGGACGGGCACAGGAACGGCCGGGCCACCACCTGGGCCACCGCCGGGGTGGTCAGGTACCCGGCCTGCTGGTGCTGGCGGGCCAGGTTCTCCTGCTCGACGAACGGGAGCAGGGCGAACAGGATGCTGCCGCTCGCCTCCTGGTCCGGGGTCCCGGCCGGGACCGCCGCGCCCGGGCGGACCACCGTGTTGATCGGCGGCAGCTTGTCCTGGTAGGTGGCGGCGTAGTTGTGGCAGGCGAGCGAGAGCTGCTTCAGGTTGTTCTGGCACTGGGTGCGGGCGGCCGCCGCCCGCACCTTCTGCACCGCGGGCAGGAGCAGCCCGACGAGGACGGCGATGATGGCGATGACGACCAAGAGCTCGATCAGCGTAAACCCGCGGCGCGAACGCATCAGGGGGGCACCTCGGCGAAAGTGTGCGGGCGAAGGCGGCAGCGCTGGGAGAGGATCGGGGGCGGGCACGCCCGGGCGCGGGCGGCCGTACTCATCCCGGTCTCAGAACTATACCCAGGTGGGTCGCACGCCTAACCCGATTGTGATGCGTCCGCCGAGATTCTGTGCGGCACAGCCACGTCACCAGTGCGAGATCGGGCCGGCCGGGACCGGGACGCTGGCCTGCTGGGCGTCCCACTCGCCCCACCCGGGCGGCGGGCCGGCGTCCGCGAACGGGGCGATCACGCCCTCGAACTCCGCCAGGTCGGAGAGCATCACCAGCCGCTGCTGCACCGCCTTCGGCAGCCGCAGCGCCTTGGTGTACCACGTCGCCACCTTCCGGAACTGGACGCACCCGTACTTCTCCCCGCCGCGCCACGCCACCAGCCGGCGGAGGTGCAGCCGCATGAAGGCGATCCGCTCGGCGTAGGTGCCGCGCGGCCCGGGGTCGCCGGTGCGGACCCAGTTGTCGAGCTGCCGGAACGCCCACGGGTCGGCGAGCGCCCCGCGGCCCACGGCGATCCCGTGGCAGCCGGTCTCCTCGATCATGCGGGCGGCGTCCGCCACCGACCGCACGTCGCCGTTGCCGAACACCGGGATCCGCTCGACCGCCTCCACCACCCGGCGGATGCCGTCGTGACTCACCCCGCCGCCGAACCCCTGCTCCCGGGTCCGCCCGTGGATGGTCACCGCGGCCGCCCCCACCCGCTCGAACTCTCGGGCGAAGTACGGGGCGCTCAGGCTCGTGTCGTCCCACCCGAGCCGCATCTTCACCGTCACCGGGACCCGGACCGCCTCGACCACCCGGCGGACCAGCTCGACCGTCGCCCCGGTGGTGTCGCACATCAGGGACGACCCGCCGCCGGTCGCCACCACCTTGCGGACCGGGCAGCCCATGTTGATGTCGACCCCGTCGGCCAGCCCGCGGTCGACCAGCCACCGGGCGGCCCCGGCCATCTCGTGCGGCTTGCTCCCGAAGATCTGGACGAACAGGGGCCGCTCGGCCGGGTCGGTGGCGAGCAGGTCCATCGTCTTGCGGATGCCTTCCAGGATGGCCCGGGCGTTGACCAGGTCGGTGGTACACAGCCCGACCCCGCCGAGCTCGCGGACGGACAGGCGGAACGGGAGGTTGGTGTACCCGGCGAGGGGGGCGAGGTTGAACCGGGACGGGAGCCGGACGGCCCCGACGGAGAGCGGTTCGCGGTACCATGCGGGCGGGGGCGGGAGGTCGGCGGTCGCGTTCGTCATGGGCGTATTTTAGAGCGGGAACGGCACCCCGGTTAGCGACGCATCGCGGATGCGTTCGCCCCGCGAGGGACGGACGATGACGGAAGAGCAGTGGTTCGCGGTGGTCGACCCGGAGGTGATGCTGGGGTGGGTCGCCCCGCGCGGCCCGGGGCGGAAGCTGCGGCTGTTCGCGTGCGCCTGTTGCCGGCGGGCGGCCCGCCACTGCCGGGGGCGGTTCGAGTCGGTGCTGGCGGACGCAGAGGCGGCGGCCGACGCCGAGGCGCGGGCGCGGCCGCGGCGGGGCGGGTTCCGGGTGCCGCGGCTGGCGGCGCTGTGGATGTCGGCGGACGAGTCGGGGCTGGCCCACGCGCTGTCGGAGCGGTCCCCGGCGGACGCGGCCCGGCTGGCGGCGGAGCGGGCGCAGGCGCTGGCGCAGGCGCGGGGCGGGGCCGGGTGGGAGGAGCGGTGGTACCAGGCGGCGTTCCTGTGCGACCTGTTCGGGAACCCGTTCCGGGCGCCGGCGTTCGACCCCGGGTGGCGGTCGGAGACGGTGGTGCAGATCGCCCGCGGGGTGTACGACGGGCGGGACTTCTCCGGTGTGCCGATCCTGGCCGACGCGCTGCAGGACGCCGGGTGCGACGCCGAACCGCTGCTGGCCCACTGCCGGGACCCGCACGGGGCGCACGTCCGCGGCTGCTGGGTGGTCGATCTGGTGTTGGGTAAGGCGTGACCCGAACGTCCCAAACCCGTGGCGGTGCCGCATGGCGAAGATCACGAGGCGGGGGTGGCGGACCGGCGAGCGGCCGTGGCCGCTGTGGCACCACGTTGCCGACCTCGGCCTGCTAACGGAGCGGAAGAAGGCGCTGTTCGCGGTGGCCGCGTGCCGGCGGGTCCGCGACCTGCTCCGCGACCCGCGGAGCCTGCGCGGCCTGGAGTCGTGCGAGGCGAACGCGGACGGGGCGGTCGACTTCGACGCGTTCTGCGCGGCGAACGCCGGGGCGGTCGCCGCGGCCCGGGAGTTGGAGCAGGGCGGGGCGCCCGGGGAGGAGCAGTTGGCCGCCCGCGCGGCGGGGTGGCTGAGCCCGGACGACACCAAACTCGGCCGGGCCGCGACGTTCGCCTCGGAGGCGGTCGGGTTCCGGGCCGCTTCCCGGGCCGGGCTGATCCCGGCCGACTTGCCGGTGGAGGACGCCCTGGCGTACTGGGAGCACCCGACGTTCACGGCCGCGGCGGGGGCCGAGGAGTCGGCGCAGGCGGACCTGGGCCGCGAGCTGTTCGGGAACCCCTTCGAGCTGGTCACGTTGGCGGACGGGTGGCTCACCCCTACCGTCGTCGCCCTGGCCGACCTCGTCTACCGGACGCAGGACTACTCGCCGCTGCCGGTCCTGGCGGACGCCCTGCAGGACGCCGGGTGCGACGCCGAACTGCTGCTGGCCCACTGCCGCGACCCGCACGCCGCCCACGTCCGCGGGTGCTGGGCGGTCGATCTGGTTCTGGGCAAGGGTTGACGGTAGCCTGGGTTCGGAGGCTCACATGGCGACGGCGACGGCCCCGGGTGCCCCGACCCCGCTGCGGGTGCGGTGGACCTGCGACGACTTCCACGACGTGTGCGACGCCGGCGTGTTCGAGGGCCGGAACGTCATCCTCGTGGACGGGGAACTGCTCGAGATGCCGGCCCCGAACCCGCCCCACAACACCGCCCTCACCCTCGCCGACTACCTCTTCAAATCGGTCTTCCAGCCCGGGTTCGTGGTGCGGGTCCAGATGGCCCTGGAACTCGGCCAGACGACCGACCCGGTCCCGGATCTGGCGGTCGTCCGCGGCGACCCGCGGACGTTCGCGGCCGTCCAGCCGACCACGGCCGAACTCGTCGTCGAGGTGTCCGACTCGACGCTCGCCTACGACACCGGGGACAAGGCGAACCTGTACGCCGCCGGCGGGATCGCCGACTACTGGGTTGTCGACCTCGTCCACGACCGGCTCGTCGTCTTCCGCGACCCCCGCCCCGATCCCGGGCAGCCGCACGGCCACACCTACTTCCGCCAAGTCGTCCTGGGCCGCGGCGGAGCGATGGCCCCGCTCGCGGCCCCGGCGGCCGCGGTGGCCGTCGCCGACCTGCTACCGTGACCGCACGAACGCGGCGCACACCCGGTCCGCGTGCACCTCCCGCCAACCCCCGTCCGCCCGCAGCTCCGCGATCAGCACGTCGTCCAGCCCCGGCCGCAGGAAGTACGCCGCCGGCCGGTACGCCCGGTCGAGCTCCGCCAGCCCGACCTCGCCCCGCACCCCCGCCGCGTACCGCCCCCACTCGTCCGGCCCGTACCGGTAGTACCGGCCGTCGAACGCCACGACCCAATCGGGGTAGCCCGCGTCGATCAGCGGGCCGCCCCACGAGTAGTGGCAGTACACCGTCCCGACGACGCCGGTGTCCTTCAGCACGGCCACCCCGGCGAGCGGCAGCGACTCGTGGAAGTGCGTCGGCCGGACCAGCAGCGCGGCGGGGACCACCAAGAAGGGCAGAAGACGGCCGGGGTGAACCCGGCCGCTCGCCGGCTCGGGTGAGCGGCCGGGTTCACCCCGGCCGGCCGACAGACACCGGGCCAGCACCGGCACCAGCGCGAGGCCGAAGAACAGCGCGAACCGGTGGGCCGTCAGCGTCAGCGCGAACAGCGCCACCGCCGGGGCCAGTTCCTCCCAGTCGATGCGGCGGAGGTGCCGCGCCAGCAGCCACCCGGCCGCCGCCGCCGCCGCCGCGAACGTCAGCCCGGCCGACCGGTTCCCCGGCACCCACGGCGGCCGCCACTCGTTCACCCCCAGCGCCAGGCTCATCCGGGCGTTGTCCGCCGACACGGCCAGGACCGACCACCCGGCAGGGGTGGCCAAGAGCGCCGCGGCGACGAGTGCGGTCAGCCCGGTGAGCGCCCACGGCGGCGCCCGGTACCCCGCCGCCCACCGCACCCACCCGACCCCGGCCGCCGACCCGAGCGCGACCGCCGCCACCGTCACCGACGGGTGGAGGTTCTGCCACAGCACCAGCAGCGGGGCCGCGAACAGGAGCGCCCGGGCGGGCGGGGGGTCGAGGCGGAGCAGCGCGAGGAGCAGGCCGAACCCGAGGGCCGCGAAGCTCTGCGGGCGGAGGCTGGCGCACGGCAGCGCGGCCATGAACCCGACGCCGACCGCGACCAGCACCGCGAGCGGCGGCGTCCCCGTCCGCCGGCACGCCGCGGCGACGGCCGCGAACCCGCCGACCCACACCACCGCGTCGAACACGCGCACCGCGTCCCACCCGCCGAGCAGCCGGGCCCGCGCGTACGCCGCCTGCCCGAGCCACGCCAGCGGCGGCAGCGGCTCGCCGAGGTGGGCCGCCGCGAACGGCTCCGCCGGCACCGGCCCGCGGTTCGCCAGGATCAGCTCGCCCAGCTTCAACTGCCAGAAGATGTCGACGTCGTAGACGGGCCGCAGGAGGAGCAGGAACAGCATCCCGGCGAGGGCGAGGGGCACGGCGAGCGGGGGGCGTGAGCCCCCTGATGCGACTGGCGCATCAGGGGGCTCACGCCCCCCGCTCGCCGGGGCGGGGTCAATCGACATACGGGTCCGCGCCGATGTCCTTGAGCATCTCCTGCCGCTGCTTGTCGTAGTTCTTCAGGTCGAGCCGCTGCCGGTAGTGCCGCCGCTCGACCCGCCGCTGGGCCGCCCCGAACAGCGGGGCGTGCGCCCGCCAGCCCCGGTCCCCGCCGCGCTTCCCGGCCTCCCGCAACTCGTCCCGCCGCGCCGTCCCCAACCCCTCGAGCAGTTGGTCGTCCAGCGCCAGCATGAACTGCGCGCTGCCCGGGTCGCCCTGCCGCCCGGCCCGCCCGACCAGCTGCCGGTCCACCCGGGCCGCCTCGTGCCGCTCCGTCCCGATGACGTGCAGCCCGCCGGCCTCCGCCACCCCCGGCCCGAGCTTGATGTCCGTCCCCCGCCCGGCCATGTTCGTCGCCACCGTCACCGCCCCCGGCTGCCCGGCCTGCGACACGATGTCCGCCTCGTTCGCCGTCTGCTCCGCGTTCAGCACCTGGTGCCTCACCCCGGCCGCCAGCAGCTTGTTCGACAGCTTCTTCGACGAGTCCACCGTCCGGGTGCCGATCAGCACCGGCCGGCCGACCGCCAGCATCTCCCGCGTCTTCTTCACCACCGCGTCGAACTTGGCGTCCTCGGTCGGGTACACCTCGTCCGGCAGCATCACCCGCAGGCACGGGCGGTTGGTCGGGACGTACGTGGTCCACAGCCGGTACACCTTCCGCAGCTCCCAGAAGTTCGGCAGGAGCGTCCCGCTCATCCCCCCGAGCTTGGTGTACAGCCGGTAGAAGTTCTGGAACGTGATCTGGGCGGCGTGCTCGCTCGGCATGTTGATCGGGACGCCCTCCTTCGCCTCCACCGCCTGGTGCAGCCCGTCCCGCCAGTGCCGGTCCGGCATCGGCCGCCCGGTCCCCTCCTCGATGATGACGATCTTGTTCTCCTTCGTCACCATGTACTGCCAGTCCCGGACGAACCGGTAGTGGGCCTGGAGCCCGCGCTCGACCGCCTCCAAGAGCTTGTCCATCGCCTTCGAGTGCTTCCCGGCCGGCGGGTCGGAGTACCGGACCACGCCGCGCCCGGCGTCGGTCAGCTCCAGCTTCTCCTTCTTCACGTCGAGGGTGAAGTGCTCGCCCTGCCGGAGCCCGCGGGCGACCCGGTCCGCCCACTCGTACACCACCCGCTCGTCCGGCTCGGCCAGCCGGGTCGGGTTGGCGATGATGAGCGGGGTCTTGGCCTCGTCGATGAAGATGCTGTCCGCCTCGTCCACCACCGCGAAGTGGAGCGGCCGCTGGACCCGCGGGTCGAGCTTCCCGCCGCCGGCCCCGGGCAGCCACGGGGCCCAGAACGGGGCCGTCTGGGCCTGCCCGCCGCGGACCTTCAGCCGGTCCCGGAGGAAGTCGAACCCGAACTCGGCGGCGGTCCCGTAGGTCACGTCCTGCTGGTACGCGGACGCCCGGACCGGGTCCTCCATCTTCTGGGCCAGGCAGGCGACCGTCAGCCCGAGCTTGCGGTACACCGGGCCGATGTCCTCGGCGTCCCGCTTCGCCAGGTAGTCGTTCACGGTGGTGACGTGGACGCCCTTGCCGACCAGCGCGTTCAGGTACACCGGCAGGGACGCGGTGACGGTCTTGCCTTCGCCGGTGGCCAGTTCGCACAGCCCGCCGAAGTGGATCACCGCCCCGCCGGCGAGCTGGACGTCGAACGGGCGGATCCCGAGGGTCCGCTGGATCGCCACGCTGACCAGCCCGAACGCCTCCGGCAGCAGGGCGTCCAGGTCGTACTTGCCGCGGGCCTTGCCGCGCAGCTCCATGCTCTTGGCCAGCAGGTCGGCGTCGGACAGGTCGAGGAACCGCCCCTCCCAGTACCGCACCTTCGGGATCATCAGGGCGGCCTTCGCCAGCCGCCGCCGCCACGGCAGGGCGACCCGGGAGCGGACCGCGTTCGCCGCCCACGGCCCGAGCCGCCCGGGCACGTTCTCGATCCGCCGGGCCGGGGCGTGGGCCTCGGCCGGGGCGGGCGGGGCGGCGGTGCTCATGCGCGGACCTCCTCCGGGGGAAGCTTAGGATAGGCGATCCCGGGCGGGGGATGAATGGCAACCCGCCCGTCCCGTTTAGCCGCGACGCGGAGTCCTCGGAGCGGAGCGCGGATGTGTCGCCCGCGCTCCGCTCCGAGGACTCCGCGTCGCGGCTAAACGGTGACGTACAATGGGTCGCGTTCCGGCTCTCCTCTCCCGAGTCCGCCATGCCCCCCGAACCGCCGCCCCCGAGCACCCCGTTCGACGCCGCCACCGACCCGGACCCGCCGGCCCCGGCCGCCCCCGGCCGCCCGCCGCACGTCGCCCCGCCGGACGAGTACGCGGCCCAGATCAAGGAGACGGCGGACAAGCTGCTCCGGGACCGGGCGTCCCGCGGGGACGTGAAGCTGGTGGCCACCGCGGTCCGGGAGCTGCGGTACTGCTTCAAGGTGTTCGCCGGGTACCGGGGGCGGCGGAAGGCGGTGGTGTTCGGGTCCGCCCGCACCCCGCCGGACCACCCGGCGTACCGGGCCGCCGAGGCGTTCGGCCGGGACCTGGTCGGGGCCGGGTGGATGGTGATCACCGGGGCGGGCGGCGGGATCATGGAGGCCGGGCACCGGGGGGCCGGGCGGGAGAACAGCTTCGGGCTGAACATCCTGCTGCCGTTCGAGCAGTCGGCCAACCCGGTCGTCCGCGGGGACCCGAAGCTGGTCACCATGCGGTACTTCTTCACCCGCAAGCTGATGCTGATCAAGGAGTCGGACGCGGTCGTCCTGTTCCCCGGCGGGTTCGGCACCCACGACGAGGGGTTCGAGGCGATCACCCTGATCCAGACCGGGAAGTCGCACCTGTTCCCGGTGGTGATGGTGGACGAGCCGGGCGGGACGTACTGGAAGCACTGGCAGCGGTTCGTCGAGGACGGGCTGCTGGCCCGCGGGTACATCTCCCCGCCCGACACCAGCCTGTACCGGGTGACCGACTCGGTCGAGGACGCGGTGAAGGAGGTGACCGGGTTCTACCGGGTGTACCACAGCATGCGGTACGTCCGCGGGGACCTGGTGCTGCGGCTCCGGTCGCGGCTCCCCGAGCCGCTCGTCGCGGACCTCCCGCGGCGGTTCGCCGACATCATGACCGCGGGCACGTTCCGCCAGACCGACGCCCTGCCGGAGGAGGCGAACGAGCCGGACCTGGCGGACCTGCCGCGGCTCGTGTTCCGGTTCCGCCGGCACGCCGCCGGGCGGCTCCGGCAGATGATCGACGTGATCAACGCGGAAGGGTGAGCCGGCGAACCCGGAGCGTCAGCGACGGGTTCGAGCAGCACCCGACCCCGTCGCTGACGCTCCGGGTTCGCCGCCCCGCGGCGCGCAAGATAACACGGGGCGGGTGTGACCCCGCCCCGTGTACCAAGCATACTTACGGGTCCCGTCCATCCCTTCGGTAGCCTGGCAGCCTAAACCGCCCCCCCCTCGGGGCGGAGAAAGCCCGACGCGAAACGAGCCCCCGGCCCGCACCAAGACTGCGGGCCGGTCGTCCCCTCGGTCGCCGGCTCGGGGCCGGCTTCCCGCGGACACACATGCTTAGAGCGGGTTCCCGCCGGGTGCAAACCGGTCGCGGAAAAATGTCCGGATTCGGCCGGGTTTGCCGGCCGGGCTGGAGTCCCGGCTTCGGCCGGTGCGGTCGGCCGAAGACCGGCTGAAGCCGGGACTCCAGCCCGGCGAGGACCTTCTGGGAACCGTGTGGAACGCCACACGGGCGGCCTCGTGGGGCCGCCCGTGCGTGGGTGACTCGTTCCTACTTGTGCCGGTCACGGCTGGCCGCGGAACCGGACCGGGGTGAGGGTCGCGGCGGTGCCCTGGTCCCAGTCGGCCGGGATCGGCCGGAGCTGGTCCTCGCCCTGGTAGTGCCAGTGGCGGACGGCGTCGTCCCCGAGCTTCCAGGTGAACGCGGCCGCCCGGCCGTTGATCTTGGTCGGGAAGTCGACCTCCCCGGCCTCGGGGTCCACCAGGTTCACCCCGAGCCCGGCGAGTTCGCCGGCGGCGGTGGTCAGGCTCTTCTCGGCGGCCGCCATCTCGTCGGTCACCTGGTACCGCCGCTGCCGCTCGAGCCAGGACAGGTCGCGGCGGTGCCGCTCCAGCCGGTCGTGCTCGGGGGACAGCGCGGCGATCGCCCGGCGGGACCCGACGATGTCCGAGACGATGCTCCGGACCAGCGGGAGCATCTGCCGGGCCGTCGGGAGGTCGTGGGTCACGTCCTTCTTCCGCGGCTTGCCGGCCGGGTTGGTGGCGCGGTTGGGCGTGCTGCTCATCGTCGCTCCCGTGTGTGGTGTGGGGCCGGGGGGCGCCCCGCCGTCTCCATTCTAGAAGCGCCCGCGGCCGGAGAGTGTCACGCGGGGGGGAAAATTACTCCTCAACCCGCCCCGGGGGTTTACACCGCCCGGCCGCCCCGGATGCCGTTCCCCGCTTCTGGTTACAGCGAGTTCGATGCCCCCGGCGCGGGTTCGGATTCAGGTCTCGGGTGTAAACCCGGTGATACCACCCCCCCGTCGGGAAAAGAAGGTCAGCCGGCCCGGCCCTTGCGCCGGCGGCGGGGGCGCGGGAGTTGCAACCTCCACCCCGCCGGCCCCGGCCGGCACCCTCCCGTCGCCCGTCCCCGAGAGGAACTCCCAGCCATGTTGAGCACCACCCTTCGCACCGGCGCGGCCGCCGGCTTCCTCCTGGCCCTCGGCTCGGCGGCCGCCGCCCAATCCTCGACCCTCCCGGGCATCCCGGCCGCCCCGGACCCGCCGCGCGGCACCACCCAGCCGCCGGCCGCCCAGCCGCCGGGGACGCCGCTGACGCCCCAACCCGGCGCCCCCGCCCCGGGCGCCCAGCCCGCGCCCGGCACCCAGCCGGCCCCGGCGGCGGCCGGCACCACGTACCGGGCGAAGCAGATCCTCGGCAGCCGGATGTCGATCGGCGGGACGACGGCGGTCGGCACGGTGGACGACATCGTGTTCGACAGCGCCGGGAACCTGGAGTACCTGGTGGTGGGGAACGACGGGCGGCTGGTGACGGTCCCGTGGGACGCGGCCAAGTTCGACGTGAAGGCCCAGACCGGGACGCTGAGCATCGCCCCGGACGCGTACGGGAAGATCCCGACGTACACGGCGACGACGTACCCGGACTTCTACGCCCCGACGTACCGGGCCGACACGTACCGGTACTACGGGCTGACCCCGCGGGAGCTGCGGCGGGTCGACCGGATCCTCGACCGCACCGGCACCCCGGCGGTGCCGCCGGCGCCGGTCCGCCCGGCCCCGCCGCCGAACCCGTGACCCGGCGCCCCCCGGCGCGACCCGCCGGCCGGGTCCGGTTGACACCGGCCGGCGGGTCGCTATCCTCCCGCACCGACCCACCCCTCGACCGACACCCCATCCCCCACCCACCCGGCCCCGGGCGAAGGAGTCGCCGTCCCATGAGCCTGACGACCTCGGTGACCGACTGGAACCGCGTCGCGGTCGGAGTCCCCCCGGCCCCGGGCGGGCGGGGCGCCGGCCGGCCCGACCCGGTCGCCTACGCGGAACCCCGGCACGTGACCGACCTGGCGCTGTGCTGGTTCTACCACCAGATCGACCTCCCCGGGGTCGGCACGGTGGAGGGGCAGTGGGACCTGCGGGAGACGATCGGCGAGTACCTGGGGCCGGTGGACTACCGGGGCAAGACGGTGCTGGACGTCGGGGCCGCCGGCGGGTACCTGACGTTCGAGATGGAGAAGCGCGGGGCGGCGGTCGTGTCGTTCGACATGCGGGACGGGCGGGACTGGAACATGGTCCCGTTCGCCCACCCGGAGTTCGACCGGGCCAAGTGGGCGGGCGACTACCAGCTGGGGTGCGAGGCGGTCCGCAACGCGTACTGGTTCTCGCACCGGGCGCTGGGGTCGAAGGCCCGGGCGTACTACGGGGACGTCTACGCGATGCCGGACGGGTTGGGGATGTTCGACGTGGTGATGATGGGGATGTGCGTCCCGCACTTCCGCGACCCGTTCCAGGCGATGTACTCCGCCTCCCGGCGGGCGGCCGACCGGGTCGTCGTCACCCAGCAGGCGTCCCAGGCCCCGGGGGCGTACGCCAACTTCATGCCGGACCCGAAGACCCGCACCCCGGTGGACGCGTGGTGGTCCCTGTCCGAGGACTGCGTGGTGCGGATCCTGGAGATCCTCGGGTTCGGGCTCGAGTCGCTGACCCGCTGCGAGCACACCTGCACCCAGCGCACCCTGGAGGAGAAGGTCCCCCACAAGGAGCAGTGCACCACCTTCGTGTTCCGCCGGAAGAAGTTCGGTTAGCCCGGCCGGCGGCGCGGGCCGCCCCGGCCCGCGTCACCCGTCCTTCCACCGGACGAACGCCTCCAGGGCGAAGTACTCCGGCAGCCCCAGGGCGTCGAACGTCTTCGCCGTCCCGAGGTTCCGGTCCTCCGCCCGCTGCCAGAACTCCCGCCGGTCCGTCCCCCCGGGGAACATCGCCTTGTCCTTCTGGCTCTGGTGCCGGAAGATCGCCTGCTTCTTCCGCTCCAGCACCTCCGGGGAGAGCGGCACCGCCATCTCCACCTCGTGCGGCTCCCACTCCTCCCACGCCCCCTTGTACAGCCACACCTCGAACGGGGCGGCCGCCCCGTCCGCCCCGCCCTCGCCCCGCACCTGCCGGACCGCCGCGAACACCGCCTCGGCGCACATCCGGTGGGTGCCGTGCGGGTCGCTCAGCTCCCCGGCGACGTAGATCTGCGCCGGCCGCAGCCGGCGGAGCAGGGCGGCCACGTCCTCGATGTCCTTCGGGTGGATCGGGTCCTTGGTCACCCGCCCGGTCCGGTAGAACCGCAGGTTCATGAACTCCAGCTGCTCCGGCGGGATGCCGCACGCCAGGGCGGCCGCCCGGGCCTCGGTCGCCCGGATCAGCCCCTTCACCGCCAGCACCTCGTCCGAGTCCGGGTCCCCGGCCTTCTTCGCGTCCAGGAACTGGTACACCCGGTCCTTCACCGTCCCGGCCGCCGACCCGTCGGCCGGCCCGAACGCGGACAGGAACTCGTCCACGAAGTCGACGAACCGGCGGGCGTCGTGGTCGAACACCGCGATGTTCCCGCTGGTCATGTACGCGATGTGGACCGTGTGCCCCTGCTCCACCAGCCGGATGATCGTCCCGCCCATCGAGATCACGTCGTCGTCCGGGTGCGGGGAGAAGACGAGGACGGTCTTGGGCCCGTCGCCGGGCGAACCCGGAGCGTGAGCGACGGGGTGTGGCTGCGAACCACCCCGTCGCTCACGCTCCGGGTTCGCCGACACCCGCCCGGCCGGGTACGGCTTGATCGCCTCCATCCGGTCGTGGAACACCTCCTCCCCGATCCGCTGGGCCGGCCCCTTCTCCCGCAACAGCTCGTACAGGTGGTGGTCCCGGAAGTCGTCGTCGTTCAGCTTCTGCAGCCCCTTCCCGACCCCCAGCGCCAGGTTCACCACCGCCTTCCGGATCAGCCCCGGGGTCCAGTCGCACGGCCCCACCTCCCACGGCCGCTTGACCGCGGTCAGCTCGGCCGCGGCCGCCTCGTCCAGCACCACCGTGGCGTCCGGGTGCTCCTGCAGGAAGCTGGCCGAGATCGCCTCGCTCGGCGGGTGCTCGACCGCCTTGTACAGGATGTGGGCCTTGTGCTCGCCGAACGCCATCAGGAACACCCGGCGGGCGTCGAGGATGCTGGCGACGCCCATCGTGACCGCCTGGTGCGGGACGTTCTCCTCCCCGAAGAACCCGCTGGCCGCGTCCCGCCGGGTGATGCTGTCCAGGGTGACCAGCCGGGTGCGGCTGTTCCGGGGGCTGCCCGGCTCGTTGAACCCGATGTGCCCGGTCCGCCCGATCCCGAGGATCTGCACGTCGATCCCGCCGGCCGCCTTGATCTTCCGCTCGTACTCGGCGCAGAAGTCGTCCGCCTCGTCCGGGGCGAGGGTGCCGTCCGGGATGTGGATGTTCTCCCACCGGACGTTGACGTGGTTGAACAGCGTCTCGTGCATCCACCGGAAGTAGGAGTGCGGGGACTCCTTCGGCATCGGGTAGTACTCGTCCAGGTTGAAGGTGACGACCCGGGAGAAGTCGAGCCCTTCTTCCTTGTGCAGCCGGATCAGCTCCCGGTACAGGCTGACCGGGGTCGAGCCGGTGGCCAGCCCGAGGACGGTGGCCTTGCCGGCGGCGTTCCGGGCCCGGATCAGCTTGTCGAGTTCCTTGGCGACGTGCCGGGCGGCGGCGGCGGCGGTGGGGAAGCGGACGGTCGGGGTGCGGGTGTGCGGGAGCGGGTGGAGCGTGGTCATGGCGCGGACCCTCGGCGGCCGGGGGAGGTTGCCCGGAGCGGGTGAGGGGGTGTTCTAGCGGCGGGTGGAAGTGGCAGGAAGGGGCGGGGGCGCGGCCGCGCCGGCGCCGGGGGTGCGGCGCCGGCGCGGCCCGACCCGGCCGGGGTGGGCGACCCCCGGCCGGGCCTAACCGACCCCGACGGCGGTGATGCTCGACCCGTTCAGGGTGAGGTCCATCACCCGGTTGCCGGAGGCCGTGGTGGCGGTCAGGGTGACGTCGTACGGCCCGGTCGGGGCGGGGTTGAGGGTGTCGTCGAAGGACCACTTGTCGCCGGCCCCGAAGGTGGCGTTTCCGCCGCCCCCGGCGACCGCGACGGACATGCCGGTGACGGCGGCCGCCCGGGTGCCCTTGAGGTCGAGGTCCGCGCCGGCGAGGTGCGTCACGGTCACCTTGACCGACCCCGGGTCGTCCGGGTCGGTGATCTTCGCCCCGGCGAGCCGGACGGTGAACGCCTTGCCGTCGCCGCTGATGTCGACCGGGACCTGGTCGGGCCGCGGGGCGGGGACCGTGAGGCTGATCGACCACGTCCCGCCGGCCCCGGTGTCGGTCTTGCTGTCCCCGGGCACGGAGGCGGTCACCGGGGTGTTCGTCGGCCGGGTCCCGGCGACCGCGACCGCCCCGGTGGTCTTGTCGTACGACCCGCTGGTCATTCTGACCGACGCCATCTGTTCCCTCCAGCCGGCCCCGCGGGGCCGGCGGTGCCGCGGCCGCTACACCGGGGCGCCGAGCGCCGGCCGGACCCGGAACGTCCCGACCCAGACGGTGTCGGCCTTGACGTACACCCCGACCCCGCCGTGCGGGCGGACGACGATCCCGGGCGGGAGCGGCCCCCGCTTGTCGACGACGCGCCGGCGGCCCTCCTCCAGCTCGTCGGCCCGGCACTCCGGGAACGGGTCGTAGCCCCCGAGCCCCGCCCGGACCGCCCGCGGGCCGACCTCCAGGGACACCCGCCCGACCCCGTCCGCCGGGGGCTCGATCTCGAACCGCTGGTGGTACCACACCTCGTTGACCGCGTACTGCGGGGTGTTCGTCTCCCGGACCCAGACCAGCCGGGGGGCGGCCTGGCTGACGGCCCCGTCGAACACCACGGCCATGGCGAACACCAGCACCTGCCGGGCCCCGTCCGCGGCCCGGTCCCGGGCCCCGGCGGCGAAGATCCCGACGTCCCCGAGCGGGCCCGGGTGCGGCTGCCGGATCACCGCCTCGACCACCCACTCCCCGGGCGGCAGCCGGGGGAGCAGCTCGGCCACGCAGTACTCCGGCCCGGTCCGCACCTCCCACCCGTCCGGCCGGGCCAGCGGCCGCCCGGACGCCGGCCCCAGGTTCAGCCGGTAGCTGGCCGGCGGTCCGCCGTCGATCAGGGTGACCGCCTCCCCCTTCTCCAGCCGGGCCAGCGCCCGGCGGACCGCCCCCGGGTCCGTGTACCCGTCCAGCTCGCCGTCCCGCCACCAGTCCTTCAGCCACCCGAACGCCCCGGCCCCGGCCGCCAGCCCGGCCGCCAGCCCGCCGTACAGCACCGCCCGGCGGGTCGGCCGGCGGACCCGGCGGAGGGCGTCGGCCAACTCCCCGGCGGTGGCGTACCGCCGGGCCGGGTCCTTCGCCAGGCACCGGGCGACCACCGCCGCCAGCCGCCGCCCCGCCCCGGGCACCGGCGGGGCCTCGGCCCCGGCGACCGCCCCGGCCAGGTCGGCCCGGGACGCCGCCTCGAACGGCCGGCGGCCGGCCAAGAGCTCGAACAGCACCACCCCCAGGGCCCACACGTCGGTCGCCGGCCCGACCCGCCCGGCCCGCGGGTCGTGCTGCTCCGGGGCCATGTACTCCGGGGTGCCCGGCCCGCCCCACCCGGTCCCGGTCAGGGCCGGGCCGTCCGGCCGGGTGTCGGTCGACCCGCCCGCCGGCCCGCCGGCCGGGTCGCCCGGGTCCGGGCCGGCGGCGAACAGCGCCGCCAGGCCGAAGTCGGCGACGAACGGGTTGCCGTCCGCGTCCAGCAGGATGTTCGCCGGCTTCAGGTCGCGGTGCAGGACGCCCCGCTCGTGGGCCGCGTGGACCGCCCGGGCGACCGCCTCCACCAGCGGCAGGATCTCCCTCGGACCCGCGGCCGTGAGCCGCTCCCGGTGGGCCGCCAGGCTGCCGCCGGGCAGGTGGTCCATGACCAGGTACGGGACCGGGGCGGTCTCGGCGTGGTACACCGGGACGACGTTCGCCCGCCCGCGGAGCTGGCCCAGCGCCCGCATCTCCCGCTCGAACCGGGCGAGGGCCCGCGGCCCGGCCAGGGCGGCGTGGTCCGGCCGCACCACCTTGACCGCCACCGTCCGCCCGAGGTCCGGGTCCCGGGCCTCGTACACCACCCCCATCCCGCCGGCCCCGAGCAGCCCCCGGACCTCGTACTTCCCGACCCGGGCCGGCAGCTCGGGCGCGGCCGCCGGGTTGGCGAACGCCTCGAACCGCTCCAGCAGCCGGATCCGCTCGGCCAGGGCGGCGCGCAGGGTGGGGTCGTCCGGGCAGAGGGCGTCGGGGGTGGCCGCCTCCCCCCGGGCCCGCCGGTCCTCCCACTCCAGCAGCAGTGCGGCGAGCCGGTCCATCGGACCCCCCGGGCGGAGCGCGGGCTACACGGAGGATAACGGCCGGGCGGGCGGAACGGGCCGGGAAAAATTCAGCCGGGGAACGGGGGCTGGTGGTCGAGCCGCCGCATCAGGTCGAGCTTGGCGTCGTTCCAGCGGGTGCGGAGGGTGGTCCGGGGGAGGCCGAGCAGGTCGGCCGCCTCGTACTGGCTGAGCTCCTGGTAGTACAGGAGGTCGAAGAGTTCCTGCTGGTCCGGGGGCAGGGCGTCGACGCCGGCGTGGAACTCGCCCCAGACGGCGAGGTCGTGGGGGTCCTCGGCGGGGGCCGGGCGGGCGCCGATCGGGTTGGTGGCGGACCCGTCGGACCCGGCCCGGGGGAGGAGGGCCGGCCACCTCTTGCGGGCGAGCTCGGCGAGGTGGTTGCGGACGACCCGGGCGGCGTACTTGAGGAAGTGGAGCGGGTCGTCGAAGGTGCGGGCGTCGAGGGCCTTGGCCATGCGGACCCAGACCTCGTGGTAGACCTCGGTGTCGCGGAACCGGTCGCGGACGGCGGGGTACTTGGCGAGCATCCGGCCGGTGAGGGTCTTGAACCGGTCGTGGCAGTGGGCGAGGACGGCGTTGCGGGCGGCCGGGTCGCCGGGCCGGTGGCCGGCGAGGAGCCGGCCGAGGGCGGACGGCGGGGCGTCGGGGGCCGACATCGGACGGGCCACCTGGGGCGGGGTCGGGCGAGGCTCGGGACAGAGTGTAACCCGTTTGTTGCGGGGGTGCAAGGACTCGGACGTACGGGGCGAGGCGCTACGGGGTTGGGTCGGGCCGCTTCGGCGGGGTGAGGAGGTCGAGCTGCGGCTGGTGCGTGCGGGCGTAATCGACGAAGTCCCATTGGTCGGCGAACCGCCGGTCGTAGGTGTGCCCTAGTGCGTCGAGGACGGCGCGACGGCCGTCCCCGATGCAGAACGGGTGTTTCAACAAGTCTACCAGCATCTGGGGCAGGAGCGGGCGTGGCTGGGGACAGAATGACGGGTGGGCGAGTGGCAGTCCCGGGAGCGGGGCGCCGAGCGCCCCGGCGGCGAGAGCGCCGGAGCGGATGCCCCGATCTTGGTCGCAGACGGGCATGCCAAGTACCCCGGCCCTCACGCCCGACGCGAGCGCGGCACTGACGTTTGTATCGGAAACCCACAGCCCGCACATCGACCTCGCTTCGATCAGCGCCCAGGTAGTGGTCATGGTCTGTGCGTCCGGTCCCGTCCACCCGGCCACCGCTGACAAACCCTCCGCCAATGCTTCAACCTCAGGACGGAAGTTTGGCTTCTGCATGACATCCCTCACGGCGTCGGCGAGGGTCCGGGCGGCGCGGTCGCAGACCCGCGCCGCGGCGGCCGCGTCCAGCCGCGGCGCCAGGGCACCCAGCCCCCACGCCAAATACCCCTGCTCATCTAGGTCCGTGGTCTTCGCGAGGGCGTCGGCGAGGGTCCGGGCGGCGCGGTCGCAGACCCGCGCCGCGGCGGCCGCGTCCAGCCGCGGCGCCAGGGCACCCAGCCCCCACGCCAGACCGCCGAGGACGAACGGGTCTGTGGTCTTGGTCAGGGCGTCGGCGAGGGCCGCGGCGGCCGCGGCCGCGGTTCCCGGCTCCAACCGCCCGGCCAGCGCCCCCAAGGTCCGCGCCATCGGCTTTATGGCCGACGAATCCGCAGCCGCAACGAGGGCGTCGGCGAGGGCCGCGGCGGCCGCGGCCGCGGTTCCCGGCTCCAACCGCCCGGCCAGCGCCCCCAGGCCCTGCGCCAGTGTTTGCACCTCGTGCGGACTCGTCGCCGCCCGCACGCGGGCGGTGAGCACGCGGGCGGCACGGTCGCGAACGCGGCCGGCGACCGACAGGTCCAGCCGCGGGGTCAGGGCTGCGAACCCCGTGGCGAGTCCCTTCAGGCTAGACGGGTCGGTGGTCTTTTCCATGCCGTCAGCGAGCGTTCCGGCGGCGGCGGCCGCCGCCGCCGGGCCCAGATGAGGCGCCAATGCTCTCACCCCGCCCGCCCACCTCCTCAGTGCATCCGGGTCCATAACCCTCTTCCGCATCGCGTCGGTGAGCAGCTGGGCGGCCGCCTCACAGTGCTGGGTGGCAACGGCCGGGCTCAGGTGAGGGGCCAATACGGCCAGGGCTTCTGCCATGTCCTCCATGCGGACCCACGCTTTTGTCGGCGCGAGCTTCTGCATGGCGCCCACGACCCTCTGTGCGACGTGGTCGCAGTCCACGGCGGCTACCGGGTCGAGGTGGGAGGCCAGCGCGACCCGGCCCTGTGCCAACGGGATCAGGTTCATCACGTCCACGGGCCTCTTCATGACCTGAGTTACAGCCTGGGAGGCGGCGGCGACCGCGGTCGGCCTCATTCGACCGACCACTCTTTCCAGGCCGCGTGTAGATTCGTACACAAAGGGCGGGTAGTTGATTTCCGACAGGTTGTGAGTGAGACCCGCTGCGGTCGCGTCGGCGGTGTCGGACGAAAGCGACCCGAGGTGCGAGCAGGCCCGCGCCAGATCCACCCGCTGCCAGGACGTGAGGCCATCAACCCTCAACCGGGTGAGGAAGAGTTGATCCACTCGATCCCGGAGGGCGCAATCCAGACCGATGGCCGCGTGCAGAGCGAACTCGGCCCGGTTCGCGAGTTGCAAGCACCCCGCCGGTGTGCGGGTCGCCTCCTCGAGGAAACGGAGGTTGACGGCCCGACCGCGGTTGGATGCGAGTTCCCAGAACGCAGGAATTTCGGGGGGTGACAACCTCTGTTGGGTGCCTCGCTGCGACTCCACGGGCCCGAGCAGTGCCCGGGCCAGGGCACCGGTCAGGTCGTCGTTCGCCTTGTGCTCCCGGGCGAGGGCCCCGCCCAACTCGTCGTTCGCCTTCCCCAAGTCGGTGTTCGCCTTTGCCAGATCGTTGCGCGCGGCCACCGCGTCGTTCCGCTCCCCGTCGGCCCGCTTCGCCTCCCCCCTCGCGTCCAGCCCGAACGCCACCGAGAGGGCCGCCCCGGTCAGCAGCGCGAGCACCGCCGCCGCCAGCGCACCGGACACCACCCGGTTCCGCTTCACCCACTTGTACCCCCGCTCCAGCGGCCCCGCCGGGCGGACGCTGATCGGCCGACCGGCCGCGAACGCCTCCAGGTCGTCGGCCAGCTCCCTCGCCGTCGGGTAGCGCTCGTGCGCGGCCTTCGACAAACACTTCCGGCAGATCAGGTCCAAGTCCCGCGGCACCGCCGGGGCCCGCTTCCGCGGCGGCACCGGGTCCGCCGTCAGCACCTGCGCAAGCACCCCCCGCGTGTCGTCCCCCCGGAACGGCCGCACTCCGGTCAGCGCCTCGTACAGCATCACCCCCAGCGCCCACACGTCGGCCGGCGGGCCGACGAACTTCGTCTTCCCGTCCGCCTGCTCCGGGCTCATGTACGCCGGGGTGCCCATCACCGCGTCGGGGGCCGTCAGGTCGGTCCCGCCGGGCCGCTTCGCCAGCCCGAAGTCCATCACCTTCGGGTTCCCGGCCTCGTCTAGGAGCACGTTCCCGGGCTTCAGGTCCCGGTGGACGATCCCCAGGGCGTGCGCCGCCGCGACCCCCCGGGCGACTTGACCCAGCGTGGCCGCGACGGCGCGGAACGAGGCGGGCGCCGGCCCGAGGTTCAGTGCCCCGCCGGGGAGGTACTCGAGGGCCATGTACGGGTGCCCGTCGTGCTCGCCGTACTCGTAAACCTGGACCACGCTCGGGTGGCGGACCGCCGCCACCGCCTCCGCCTCCACCAGGAACCGGATCAGCCCGCCCCGCCCGACCCGCCCGCCGCGGACCATCTTCAGCGCGACCACCCGGTTCAGCTTCCGGTCCCGGGCCTTGTACACGACGCCCATGCCCCCGCGCCCCAGCTCCCCCTCGACCTCGTACCCCGGCACGGCGACGGTCTCGGCACTGGCGGGGTCGCCGGCCCCGGGCGGGGAGGTGGTGTAGTCCCCGACCGAGCGCACCCTCGCCGGGCCGGGGCCGGCGGGCGGGGTAGACGTTTCCGGGCCGCCGGCCGCCTCGGGCGTGTCGGGGGTAGCATCGACGTGACCGCGCTTCGGGTTGTCGGGCACGGGTGTTCCTCCGTCGGAGTGTGCTCAGCGTACCCGACTCGTACCACCGTTGGAAGGGGTCGCCCGCGCCGGTCCGGTCGCGCCGGCCGGCGGTGCCGGTTCCGCCGGTCCGGCCGGCCGCGCGTGATTGGCAAACCCGCCGGCCAGTTTAAGATGGGAGGACTACGCGAACCCTTCCGCCGGGACCGACTCCGATGCACACCCGCCGTGCGCCCGCCGTGCTGATCGCCGTCCTCGTCTCAGGGGGCTTACGCCCCCCGCTCGGCACCGCCGCCGACCCGACCAAGGAGGCCGACGCCCTCCAGTTCCGCCTCGTCGGGCCGTTCGCCGGCGGGCGCGTCTGCCGCGCCTGCGGCGTCCCCGGCGACCCCCTCACCTACTACGCCGCCACCGCCTCCGGCGGCGTCTGGAAGTCCAGCGACGCCGGACACACCTGGAAGCCGGTCTTCGACGACCAACCCACCTCCACTGCCGGCTCCATCGCCGTCGCCCCGTCCGACCCGAACGTCGTGTACGTCGGGAGCGGCGAGGCGAACATCCGCGGGAACGTCGCCCCCGGCGCCGGCCTCTTCAAGAGCACCGACGCCGGCAAGACCTGGACCCACGTCTGGAAGCAGGTCGGCCAGATCGGCACCGTCGCCGTCCACCCCAAGAACCCGGACGTCGCCTTCGCCGCCGTCCTCGGCCACGCCTTCGGCCCGAACCCCGAGCGCGGCGTCTACCGCACCACCGACGGCGGGAAGACGTGGAAGCAGGTGCTGTTCAAGAACGACGAGACCGGCTGCTCCGACGTCGCCATCGACCCGTCCAACCCGCGGGTCGTGTTCGCCGGGTTCTGGCAGGCCCGCCGCCGCCCGTGGGAGATGACCAGCGGCGGACCCGGGTCCGACCTGTACGTGTCCCGCGACGGCGGCGACACGTGGGAGTCGCTGCGCGACGGGCGCGACCCGAAGCCGGAGAGCCGCAAGAAGGCGAACGGCCTGCCGCCCGGCATCTGGGGTAAGGTCGGCGTCGCCGTCGCCCCGTCGAACGGGCAGCGGGTGTACGCCGTCATCGAGGCCGAGAAGGGCGGCGTCTTCCGGTCGGACGACGGCGGGGAGACGTGGGAGAACGTCAACGACACCCGCCCGCTCCGCCAGCGGGCCTGGTACTACTCCACCCTCACCGTCCACCCGACCAACCCGGACGTGGTGTTCGCCCCGCAGGTCCCGCTGCTGAAGAGCAGCGACGGCGGGAAGACGTTCGCGAAGATCGCCAAGGACGTCCACAGCGACCACCACGACCTGTGGATCGACCCGAAGAACCCCGACCGGATGATCGACGCCCACGACGGCGGGGTGGCGATCACCACCGACGGCGGGAAGACGTGGGTGTCCCCGCCGCTGCCGATCAGCCAGTGCTACCACGTGTCGGCCGACAGCCGCACCCCGTACCGAGTGATGGCGTGCATGCAGGACCTCGGCAGCGCCAGCGGGCCGAGCCACTCCTTGAAGTCGCACGGGATCGGCCTCGGCGACTGGCACTCGGTCGGCGGCGGGGAGGCCGGGTACGCGTTCGCCGACCCGGCCGACCCGGACGTGGTGTACGCCGGCGAGTACGGCGGCATCCTGACGCGCTACGACCACCGCACCGGCCAGGCCCGGAACGTCACCGTCAACCAGTTCGACCCGAGCGGCATCGACCCGGCGAAGATGAAGTACCGGTTCCAGTGGACCGCCCCGCTGCTGCTCTCCCCGCACGACCCGAAGACGATTTACCACGCCGCGAACGTCCTGTTCCGCACCCGCGACGGTGGGCAGACGTGGGAGAAGGTGAGCGGCGACCTGACCCGCAACGACCGGCAGAAGCAGGGGTGGAGCGGCGGGCCGATCACCGGCGACAACACCGGGGTGGAGGTGTACTGCACCATCTTCGCCATCGCCGAGTCGCCGAGGCAGAAGGGCCTGCTGTGGGCCGGTTCCGATGACGGGCTGGTTCACGTCTCCCGCGACGATGGGAAGACGTGGAAGAACGTGACCCCGAACATTCCCGGGCTGCCGGACTGGGGGACGGTCTGCTGCATCGAGGCGAGCCCGCACGACGCCGGCGCCGCGTTCGTCGTCGTCCGCAACCACCGCATGGACGACTACCGGCCGTACGTGTGGAAGACGACGAACTTCGGCCAGACGTGGGCCGCGATCACCGACGGGCTAGATGTCGGCGTCCACTGTCACGTGGTCCGCGAGGACCCGGCGAAGAAGGGGTTCCTGTACCTCGGCACCGAGCGCGGGGTGACGGTCTCGCCGGACGCCGGGAAGACGTGGAAGCCGCTGAAGCTGAACCTCCCGCCGGTCCCGGTCCACGACCTGGTGGTGAAGGGCGGCGACCTGGTGGTCGGCACCCACGGCCGGGGCATCTGGATCCTGGACGAACTCACCCCGGTGCGGGAGGCGACCGAGGCGGTGCGGAAGAAGCCGGCCCACCTGTTCCCGGTGCGGGCCGCGACCCGGTGGCGGGTGGGCTCGGGCGGCCCGACGTCCGAGTACCTCGGCCACGCCGCCGGCGAGAACCCGGCGAACGGGGCGGCGGTCTGGTTCCAGTTGAAGGAGGACTTCACGGGCGAGGCGAATCTCGAAGTCCTCGACGCGAAGGGGACGGTGATCGCGAAGGCGACGGGCAAGGCGAAGCCGAGCGGGGGGCGTAAGCCCCCTGAGCCCGAAGAGGACGAGGACGACGAGGACGGGCCGCCGAAGCGGAAGCTGGAGCCGAAGCCGGGGCTGAACCGGTTCGTGTGGGACCTGACGCACGACGGGGCGGCGGTCATCCCGAAGGCGGCGGTGGACATGGGGTCGGCCGGCGCCCGCGTCCCGGTCGCCCCGGGGACGTACACCGTCCGGCTGACCGCCGCCGGCCAGACGCTGACGCAGAAGGTGGAGGTGACGTGCGACCCGCGGTGGCTCGCGGCGGCCGGGCCGGTCGCGGCCATCCCGCAGGCCGGCGACCTCATCGGCGCCCCCGTCGCGCGGCCGCCGGCGACCGACCTCGCCGATCAAGCGGACCTCGCCCTGCGGGTGCGCGACGACATCACCCGGCTGTCGGACACGGTGCTGCGGCTCCGGGCGGTGAAGAAGCAACTCGACCTCCGCAAGGACCTGCTCAAGGACACGGACGCGGCGAAGGGGCTGCTGAAGGAGTCGGAGGCGCTCGGCAAGGCGCTCGACGCGGTCGAGGAGAAGCTGCACAACCCGAAGGCGAAGATCAGCTACGACATCTTCGCGGCGAGGGGCGGGGCGATGCTGTACTCGCAGCTCGCCTGGCTGCTCGGCAACCTGACCGACGCGGACGGCGCCCCGACCAAGGCCCAGCGCGAGCTGGCCGACGAGCTGCGGAAGGAGTTGGACGAGTTGGTGGCGAAGTTCGAGGGGGTGGCGAAGGACGACGTCGGGAAGCTGAACGCGGCGGCGAAGAAGCTCGGGGTGCCGGAATTGTACGTCCCGCCGGCGAAGAAGAAGGACGAGCCGAAGCCGGACGCGAAGAAGTAAACTGCCCCCGTGACATCAACCCGTCCGTGAGGTTCCCATGACCCGGATCGCCGTGCTCGGGGTGCTGGTGCTGGCGGCCGCCGGCCGCGCCCCGGCGGACGACCAGAAGGACGTGCCGAAGGAGCTGGCCCCGTTCCAGGGGACGTGGAAGGTGGTGAGGTGCGAGGAGGGCGGGAAGGCGCTGCCGGAGAAGGAGGCCGCCGCCATGCGGTTCGTCTTCAACGGGGCGCGGGTGCTGATGCACGAGGGCGAGACCAAGGCGCTCGAGGGCGACCCGTTCACGCTCGACCCGAAGAAGGAGCCGGCGCAGCTGGTCGTCACCCCGAAGGGCGAGGACGAGGTGCGGATCATCTACAAGTTCGACAAGGACGGGCGGCTGACGCTGTGCTTCAACAACGGGAAGGGAGAGACGCCGAGGGAGTTCAAGAGTCCGCCGAAGACGGACATCGTCCTCGTGGTACTGGAGAGGGTGAAGGAGTAGCCGCGCCGCCCGGCGAGCGGGGGGCGTCAGCCCCCTGATCTGCTCAGCATCAGGGGGCTGACGCCCCCCCGCTCGCCCGGTCACTTCTTCTGCCCGGTCAGCTCGGCCAGCCGCCGCTCCGCCTGCTTGATCCGGTCCCCGTCGGTGTCGTGGGCGATCTCCTCCCGGTACAGCTCGATCGCCTTCGCCCGCTCGTTCAGCTGCCGGTCGTACAGCACCGCCGCCCGCAGCCGGGCGTCCGTCCGCGCCCCCTTCACCCACTGGAACGACCGCTCGAAGTACTTCGCCGCCCGGTCGTACTGCTTGAACGCCCGCCCCTCGTACAGGTCCCCGAGCTGGTACGCCACGTCCGCGATCTTGTCCGAGTTCGGGTACTTCTCCAGGATCTCCCGCAAGAGCACCTCCGCCCGCCGCTGGTTCAGCACGTAGTCGCCGCCGAGCCCCTTCCCCTTGTACTCCATCGCCGCCCGGAACAGCTCGTTCGCCTCCCGCACGTTCACCTTCGCCTCCAGCCCCGGCGGCGGCACGTCCTTCACGTCCAGGTTGTACGACGGCCGGAACAACAGGTGGTAGCCCATCAGCTCCTGCTCGGCCCACTGCACCCGCTGCTTGTCCCCGACCTTGGTGTAGTGCTCGTGGGCCGCCTTCAGCGCCGCCTCGTAGTCCCGGCGGGCGGCGATCACCCGCTCCACCACCTCCACCTCCGACCCGCCGCCCGACCCCGGCTCCGGCGGCAGACTCTTCTTCCCGTCGGACAGCGGCTTACTCGGGGGCTGGGCGACCGCCCACCCGACGGCGACGGCGGCGACCGCGGGGGCGAGGAGCGCGAGGCGGGACATCGAGGAAACCTCCGTTTAGCCGCGACGCGGAGTCTTCGGAGCGGGGCGCGGGCGCCTCCGCCGCGGTCCCCTTCGGGTCGCGGCTAAACGGGGTCACCCCGGCGGCGCCGCCTTCCCGCCGGGGTTCGCCGGCGGCGCCTTGACCGGCTCCTGCGGCCCGGACGCCGCCTTCGGGTCGGCCGGCGGGGCCGCGGCCCCGGACCGGGAGTCGCCCGGACCGGCCGCCCCGGACCGGGAGTCGCCGGGCCCCGGGTACGGGGTGTGCGACCCGCTCGCCCGCTGGTCCGGGCGGCCGAAGATCATCCGCCCGGCCGGCGTCTGCAGCACGCTGGTGACGACGATCCCGACCTCCGTCCCGATCAGCGCCCGCCCCTGCTCCACCACCACCATGGTGCCGTCGTCCAGGTACCCGACCCCCTGCCCGAGCTGGTCCCCGGCCTTCACGATCCGGACGTTCATCCCCTCCCCGGGCAGGGCCACCGTCTTCATCGCGTTCGCCAGCTCGTTCAGGTTGATGACGTCCACCCCCTGGAGCTGCGCGATCTTGTTCAGGTTGAAGTCGTTCGTCACCACCCGGGCGTTCAGGTGCTTGGCCAGGATCACCAGCCGCTCGTCCACCCGGATCCGCTCCCCCGTGCGCAATTCCGGGATGTTCCCGTCGTGCATCAGGAGGTCGAGCTTCGGGTTCGCCTGCAGCCGCTTCAGCACGTCCAGCCCGCGCCGCCCGCGGTTCCGCTTCAGCTTGTCCGAGCTGTCCGCGACCGCCTGCAGCTCCTGGAGGACGAACCGCGGCACCACCAGCCGGGTGTCGATGAGGCGAGTATCGCACACGTCCGCGATCCGCCCGTCGATGATCACGCTCGTATCCAGCACCAGCGGCCGCCCGCCCTTCACCTGCTTGGAAAATTCGACATAAGGGATAATGAACCGGAACTCGTCCTTGGTCTGCAGGAGCGTCGAGACCGTCACGTAGCAGCAGACCAGCGTGATCAGCACCCGGGTGGCGGCGATCATCCGCCCGTCCCCGAACGCGTGCTGCAGGAGCGGGTCCAGGGCGAACGAGAACAGCACCCCGAGCACCCCCCCCAGGATCAGCCCGAGGAACACGGCCGTGATCGTGGTGATCTGCTTGTCCCGCTGCCGGACGTCGGCCAACAGCACCACCACCCCGAACGCCACCATCAGCAGCGGGATCAGGACCGCGTTGGCCTGCTCGCCCCGGTCGGTCAGGGCGGTCGCGGCGAACGCGGCCGTCCCCAGCACCAGGGCCAGGTACGCCCCGCGGAGCAGCCAGAGGAGCATGGGGTTTCGGGGGGTGAGAGGGTGCGGGGGCGGCGGGCTGTGTCGCACACCGCCCGGCCGGAAAGGTGATTCTACAGCCCGGCGGACGGCAAAAACAGTCGGCGGTATTCGAGTTGCGCGTACCGGTCGGTCATCCCCGCCAGGTAGTCCCCGACCACCTGTTCCAGACAGTCTAGCGGGTTGCGGGCGGCGGTCACCCAACCGGCCGGCGGCGGGCCGATCACCCCGGCCGCCCCGGTCCACCGCCGCAGGTGCTTCTCCGGCAACAGCTCCGGGCTCCGGACGTACTCGGCGAACAGCGCCCCGAGCACCCGCTTCCCGACCGCCGTCATCCGCAGCACCAGGTGGTGCCGGTACACCCGCTCCCGGAGGAACCGTTCCAACCCCGCCTTCAGCCGCACCATTTCTGGAGCGAATCCGACCAGCGGCCCGCCCGCCGCCCGCACGTCGTCCACCGACCGGACGTTCCCGTCCGCCAGCCGGCGGGCGGTCTCCTCCAGCAGGTCGGTCACCTGCCAGGCGAGCAACTCGCGGACCACCGCCACCCGCAGCGGGTGGCCGCTCAGCCCGGGGGTGTGGGCGTGGACGCGGTCGGTCGCCGCCGCCCAGAACTCGACCCGCGCCAGGTCGTCCAGGGTGACCAGCCCGAGGCCGAGGGCGTCGTCGGTGTCGTGGGCGTCGTAGGCGAGTGAATCGACCTCGTCGACCACCTGGGCTTCGAGCAGCGGCCGGCCGCAGGCGCGGAACTCGGCACACTCCGGGGGGTCGAACCGGCCGCTGTGCTGGGCGAACGCCTCCCGCACCTCGAACGACAGGTTCAGCCCGGGGAACTGCGGGTACCGCTCCTCCAATTCGTCCAGCCGGCGCAGCCCGAACAGGTTGTGGTCGAACCCGCCGTGCGGCTTGAGGCACTCGTCGAGGGCCTCCTCGCCGGCGTGGCCGAACGGCGGGTGGCCGATGTCGTGGGCGAGGGCGACGGCCTCGGTCAGGTCCTCGTTGAGGCGGAGCCGGCGGGCGACGGTCCGGGCCACCTGGGTGACTTCGAGGGTGTGGGTGAGGCGGGTGCGGTGGTGGTCGTTGACCGACGCGACCAGGACTTGCGTTTTGCCGGTCAGCCGGCGGAACGCGGTGCAGTGGACGACCCGCTCGCGGTCGCGCTGGTACAGGGACCGGAACGGGTGGTCCGGCTCGGGGTGGCGGCGGCCGCGGGTCAGCCCGGACCGCATCGCGTACGGGGCGAGCCAGCAGTCCTCGTGCTGGTGCCAGTCGGCGGCGGTCGGGGGGTGGGGCATGGGCGGGCTCGCGGCGGGCCGGGGTCATCTTACACGGCGGCCCGGCGGGGCACTTCGGACGGGCGTCGGTTTCTCGTTGACCCGCGAAGACGGTTCGTTTAAACCGTCGTTGGTCACGTTGCCCCCTCGAACCCGCTGGGGATTGCCCGATGGCCAAGAAGACCGCCCTGGCACGCCGCCGGCCCACGTCCGACCCGGACCAGGAGAAGGCTCCGTGGGCCGAGGAGCTGTTCCCCCAGCCTCCGAACCCGGGATTCGCGGCCGCCGGGCTGTTGGTCCCGAGGGCCGGGCGGGAGGACGCGGACCGGACGTTCGCCCCGGCCGCCAGCGTCCGGTTCTCGGCGTCGACCGGGAAGCGGCTGGACGTCGCCACCCCGGCCAGGAGCGCCGCCGAGGTGCACCAGAAGCACGGCCTGTTGAGCACCCGGTACCCGCAGCGGCTGTCGGACCCGAAGGCCGCCCGGGTCGGGGTGTTTGCCCCGTTCGAGTCGCTCGGGCTGAACGCCGCCTTCTTCCGGGACGAGCAGACGCTGGACGCGGTCCGGGACGACCTCGGGGACGAGTACGAGTTCGTCCCCGACTTCCCGCTCTCGCTGCCGCTGCGGATGACCAACACCCAGTTCCCGGCGAACAAGCGGCTGACCCCCCGGGCGGCCCGGGAGTGGCCGGCCGAGGTCGGGGTGGACGACGCCCACGCCGTCGGGGTGCTCGGGGCCGGGGTGCTGGTGGCGGTGCTGGACACCGGGGTGGACGCCGACCACGCCGAGTTCGCCGGCCGGCGGACCAACTTCCGGTACGTCTCGGTCTACCCGAACGACCCGAACTGGCCGCCCCGGGACGTCCGCGGGTTCGACACCCAGGGGCACGGGACGCACTGCTGCGGGATCATCGCCGGCCGGTCGGTCGGGGTGGCCCCGGAGGCCGAGTTGTACGTCGCCTCGGTGGTCGAGAGCGAGTCCACCCTGACCACCGTGACCCGGGTGGCGGCCGGGCTGCACTGGGTGTTCCGCCAGTTCACCCGCCCGGACAACGAGCGGAAGCCGGGGGTGCTGAGCCTGTCGCTGGGGTTCCCGCCGGACCCGGGGGTGGCGGCGGCCGGGGACGCGACCCTGGGCCACGTCCATCCCCTGGCCGACTACCGGCGGCGGTACGATACGATGCGGCTGCTGATCCGCACCCTCCGGCAGGCGAACGTCCTGACGGTGGCGGCGATCGGGAACGACGGGCCGGGGCAGTTCGGGTACCCGGCCGCCCTGGAGGACGTGGTGGCGGTCGGGGCGGTCGGGTTCGACATGCAAGTCGCCCCGTTCTCCGGCAGCACCCCCAGGGTCGCGAGGCCGGCCAAGCCGGAGAGGCCGGCCAAGCCGGACTTGGTCGGGTTCGGGGTCGGGGTGGACTCGGCGACCGAGCGGGATTACGATAACGTGTCGGTCTACCAGCGGATGAGCGGCACGAGCATGGCCACCCCGTATGTCGCCGGGATCGCCGCCCTGTACCGGTCGGAAGACACGTCCCGGACCCCCGACGACGTGTCCGAGCTGCTATACGCGACCGCCGTGCCCGTCACCGGCCCTAGGGCGTCGGTCGGGCGGGGGCTGGCGGCCTACCACCCGGTCTAAGGGGATCCCATGCCGCGGCCCGAGTCGTCGCGCCGAGCCGGGTGGCGGCCACCCCAATCGCCCGTCCGGTCGCTCCCGGGGAGTCGCCCGCCGGGCGTCCCGCCGGGGATGCACCAGTACGTCGTCAATCTGTCCGAGATCGAGTTCCCGAAGGCCCCGCCGCCGGGCCGGGCCGAGGTGTTCGGGGCGTACGCCGCCCAGTCGGCCGACTTCCTCCGCCGGCTCCGGGCGGCGGTTGCCGAGAAGGGGTTGGAACACCAGGTCGGCGGGTACGGGGAGGCCGGCGGGCTGCCGGTCTTCACCCTCACCTGCACCCCGGCCGTGGCCGGGGTGATCGAGGCCCTACCTGGGGTGACCGGCGTGTACGCCGACGACGTCGGGTCACTCGGGCTGATCGGCTGACCCGGAGAGTTCCCCCGTCAGCAACTCCCACAGGGCGTCGAGGGCCTGCGGGATGACGTTCGCCCCGGCCAGCACCGGCATGAAGTTGGTGTCCCCGGCCCACCGCGGGACGAGGTGCCAGTGGAGGTGCCCGGGCAGCCCGGCCCCGGCCGCCGCCCCGAGGTTCAGCCCGACGTTGAACCCGTCCGGCGACATCAGCCTTTCCAGCGCCGCGGTCAGCCGCCGGAGGACGAGCTGCAGGTCGAGCAGGTCGTCCGCGGACAGCTCGTCGAGCCGGGCCTTGTGGTCCCGCGGGCAGACCAGCAGGTGCCCGTTGTTGTACGGGAACCGGTTCAGCACCGCGACCGACCGCTCGGTCCGGTGGACGAGCAGGTTCGCCCGGTCGTCGGCCGGGGCGGCGGCGGCCGCCCGGCAGACGAAGCACCCGCCGCCGGCCGGCTTCTGCCCCGGGTCGGCGACGTACGCCAGCCGCCACGGGGCCCACAGCTGCTCCACGCCGCACCTCCGCGAGAACCCGCCGCCGCGCTGTCCGGTGGTCCGCGGGGGCGTAACCTACCCCTCACGATACGCGGCCGGCGGGGGACTTGACGACCGGACGACTTGCGACCCGGGGCTCTCCCGACTAGGATGACCGTCTTATTCCCGGACCCCGGACCGACCGCGAGAACCGTCATGGCCGTCCCGAAGAGGCGCACCTCCCACTCCCGCCAGGGCACCCGCCGGAGCCACCACCACGTGTCCCCGGTGTGGCACAGCTCGTACTGCCCGCGGTGCAACGAGCCGGTCCTCCCGCACCGGGTGTGCGGGGAGTGCGGGTACTACCAGGGCCGGGACGCGATCCCGACGGAAGACGACGACAAGAAGGCCGGCAAGAAGTAAGGGAGCCCCATGCGGATCGCGCTCGACGCCCTCGGCGGGGACCACGGCCCGGCCCCGAACGTCGCCGGCGCGGCCGCCGCGGTTGCCGCCGCCCCCGACCTCACCGTCGTCCTGGTCGGGGACCAGCCCCGGATCGAAGCCCTGCTGGCGGCCGCCGGCCCGGTCCCCGCCGGCCGGGTCGAGGTGGTCCACGCCCCGGTCGCGGTGGACATGAAGGAGAAGCCGGCCGAGGCGCTGCGGCGGAAGCCGGACGCCAGCGTGTTCCGGTGCTGGCAGCTGCTCGCCGAGGGGGCGGTGGACGGGGTGGTGAGCGCCGGGAACACCGGGGCGGTGGTCGCCGGCGGGCTGCGGACCCGGAAGTTCCTCCGGTGCGTCCACCGGCCCGGGATCGCCGCCGTCATGCCGACGGCGAAGGGCCGGAGCGTGATCGTCGACGTCGGGGCGAACGTCGCCCCCAAGCCCCGCCACCTGCTCGAGTACGGCGTGATGGGGTCGGTCTTCGCCCAAAAGATCCTGGGCGTCGACCGGCCGACCCTCGGGCTGATGAACGTCGGCGAGGAGGAGGGGAAGGGGCACGACCTGGTGCAGAAGACGTACGACCTGTTCCGGGCGAGCCCGCTCAGGGACCGGTTCGTCGGGAACGTGGAGGGCCGGGACCTCCACCGCGGGGCGGCCGACGTGGTGGTGACCGACGGGTTCACCGGGAACGTCGTCCTGAAGCTCAGCCAGGGGGTGTTCGAGTTCGTGATGGGGATGGTCGGCCGGGAGGTGGTCGGGGCGCTGGACGCGGAGAAGGACCGGGCGGCCGCGGCGGTGAAGGGGCTGCTGGCGAAGTACCACTACAGCGCCGTCGGCGGGGCCCCGCTGTTGGGCGTGGACGGGGTGTGCGTGATCTGCCACGGCAGCTCGGACGAGCGGGCGGTGGCGAACGCCCTGGGGGTGGCCGCCCGCGGGGTCCGGGAGCGGGTGAACGACGCGATCGTGGCCGAGCTGGAGGCGCTGCCGGCCGCCGAGGAGTGAGGGGGTCGGCCTTGTGGCACAGGTCTCGGACCTGTGAAGGCGGCACAGGTCGGAGACCTGTGCCACGGAGAGTTTCGATGCCCCGCACCGCACTCTTGTTCCCGGGCCAGGGCGCCCAGACGGTCGGGATGGCGGCCGAGCTGTGCCGCACCCTTCCCGCCGCCAAGGCCCTGTTCGACCGGGCGTCGGCCGCCCTCGGGTACGACCTGCTGGCGGTCTGCGAGCACGGCCCGGCCGACCGGCTGAACGCCACCGACGTGAGCCAGCCGGCGATCTTCGTCGCCAGCCTCGCCGCCCTCGAACAGCTCAGGGCGACGGAGCCGGACGCCCTGCCCGCGGTGACCGCGGTCGCCGGGCTGAGCCTCGGCGAGTACACCGCTCTGGCGTACGCCGGGGCGCTGTCGTTCGACGACGGGCTGCGGGTGGTGCAGGCCCGCGGGCAGGCGATGCAGGCGGCCGCCGACGCGACGCCGTCCGGGATGGTCAGCGTGCTCGGGCTGGAGGTGCCGGAGGTCGAGGCGCTGGCGATCGAGGCCCGCGGGGCGGACACGCTGGAGGTCGCGAACTACCTGTGCCCCGGGAACACGGTCGTGTCCGGGGCGCTGGCGGCGGTCGAGCGGCTGGAGCAGTTGGCGGCCCAGCAGGGCGGCATCCGGACCGTTAGGCTGGCCGTCGCCGGGGCGTTCCACACGCACCTGATGAAGCCGGCCGACGAGCGGCTGGCGGCGGCCCTGGCCGGCGCCGCGATCCGGCCGCCGGAGGTGCCGGTGTGGTCGAACGTGGACGCCCGGCCGCACGCCGACCCGGCGGAGGTCCGGGAGTTGCTGGTCCGCCAGGTGGTGTCGCCGGTGCGGTGGGAGGAGACGGTGCGGGGGCTGCTCGCCGACGGGGTGGAGCGGTTCTACGAGGTCGGCCCCGGGCGGGTGCTGGCCGGGCTCTTGCGGCGGGTGCAGCGGAGGGCGGACGTGCGGAACGTGGGGGCGTGACCGGCGGGCGGGGGGCGTCAGCCCCCCGATCTCCTCAGCGGACCAGGGGGCTGACGCCCCCCGCCCGCCGGCCGGTCCGGCTTTCCTTTTCCGCCCGGCTTCTGTAGATTCTGCCCCAGGGTCGTCGGACCGCGGCCCACCCGCCCGGGTCTCCGGACTTCCCGCCGGGGCGTGCGACCGATCATTCACCGGTGCCGCGGGCCGGGCCGCGGGACTCGCGGTGGCCCCGCCACCGTCCGGAGGGCCGAGAAGTGTCCGTCGAAGCGCGCGTGATCGGGATCGTCAGCGACCACTTCGCCTACGACAAGGAGAAGATCAAGCGGTCCACCACGTTCGTGGAGGAGATCGGGGCCGACTCCCTCGACATCGTCGAGTTCGTGATGGAGCTGGAGGAGGAGTTCGACATCCAGATCCCGGACGACCAGGCGGAGAAGATCAAGACGGTCGGGGAGGCGGTCGACTTCATCGAGGCCGCGGTCAAGAACAAGCCCGCCCAGTGACCGACCGGTGACAACCCCCATGACGCGCCGCCGGGTGGTGATCACCGGGCTGGGGACCGTGAACCCGCTCGGGCCGAACGTGCCGGACTACTGGCGGGGCCTCCTCGCCGGCAGCAGCGGCGTCGCGCCGATCACCCTGTTCGACACGACCGCGTTCAAGGTCCGGTTCGGCGGGGAGGTGAAGGGGTTCGACCCCGCCCCGGTCGTCGACCCCCGGGCCGCCCGCAAGCTCGACCGGTTCACCCAGTTCGCCGTGGTCGCGGCCGCCGAGGCGGTCGCCGACAGCGGGCTCGACTTCGCGAAGGAAGACCCGTTCCGGTGCGGCTGCATCTTCGGCAGCGGGATCGGCGGGCTGGCCGAGTTCGAGGACGGGCACACCACCCTGACGACCAAGGGGCCGGGGCGGGTGAACCCGTTCGTGATCCCGAAGATGATCGCGAACGCGGCCAGCGGGACCATCTCGATCCGGTTCGGGCTGCGCGGCCCGAACACCACCGTCGCCACCGCCTGCTCGTCCGCCGCCCACGCGATCGGCGACTCGCTGGCCGCGATCCGGCTGGGGCACGCCGACGTGATGGTGACCGGCGGGAGCGAGGCGGCGATCACCCCGATGGGGCTGAGCGGGTTCATCGCCTGCCGGGCGCTGTCTGAGCGGAACGACGACCCGCCGCGGGCGAGCCGGCCGTTCGACAAGGACCGGGACGGGTTCGTGCTGAGCGAGGGGGCGGGGGTGCTGGTGCTGGAGGAGTACGAGCGGGCGCGGGCTCGGGGCGCGCCGGTCTACGCCGAGGTGTGCGGGTCGGGGAACACGGCGGACGCGTACCACATCACCGCCCCGCACGAGGACGGGGTGGGGGCGGCGGAGGCGATGCGGGCGGCGTGCCGGGACGCCGGGTGGGACCCGTCGGAGGTGGGGTACATCAACGCCCACGGGACGAGCACCGGGCTGGGGGACGCGGCCGAGACGCGGGCGGTGAAGCGGGTGTTCGGGGAGCACGCCCGGCGGCTGATGGTGTCGAGCACGAAGAGCATGGTCGGGCACCTGCTCGGGGCGAGCGGCGGGGTGGAGGCGATCGCCTGCGCCCTGAGCCTGAAGCACGGCGTCGTCCACCCGACGGCCAACCTCCACCGCCCGGACGTCGAGGCGGGTTGCGACCTGGACTACGTGCCGGGGGCGGCCCGCGAGGTGCGGGTGCGGAGGCTGCTGTCGAACAGCTTCGGGTTCGGCGGGCACAACTGCTCGCTGGCGCTGGGCGCGGTGTGACGTCGCTCCCAACGGAGCGGGGGGCGTGAGCCCCCTGTGCGCCGGGGCGCACAGGGGGCTCACGCCCCCCGCTCGGGTTTCACCCGGTCACGCCACCGGCGGGGCGGTCTCCTCCGGGGTGTCGGCCGGCGGGTCCTTCACCCCGCCCCGCGGCGGGTGGAAGAACAGCAAGAGCAGCACCGCCCCGACCAGCGCCGCCGCCATCGAGTACGTGAACACCGCCGGGTAGTCCACCGCCTTCACCCCGGCCGCGTTCACGTACTCGTTCCCGGCCTTCAGCCGGCCGCACACGAAGTTCGCGGCGAACGGCCCGACCCCGAGGATCAGCACGTTGAACAGCCCCTGGGCGCTGGACCGCACGTCCTTCGGGAAGAACTCGTCCACGAAGATGTACACGGTGGCGAAGAAGAACGCGTAGCAGATCCCGTGCAGCACGTTGATCAGGATCGCGGCTTCTTTCTGCGGGTAGTACGCGAACACCGCGAACCGGGCGGCGTGCCCGAGCACCCCCACGATCATCGTCGTCCGCCACCCGAACGTCTTCAACACGTACCCCAGGAACAGCATCGTCACGATCTCGGCGATCTGCCCGATCTTCATCACCGGCCCGACCCAGTTCGCCGGGATGTCCACCACCCCCCCGTCCTTCACCGGCCCGAGGAACGTGAACGTCCAGAAGAAGAAGCTCTGGTGGACGGCCGCGTCGATGAACGTGACCAGGAACAGGACGGCGACGAACGGGTGGCGGAGGAGCCGGGCCGCCTTCAGCACGGCCAGCGAGTCCCCCCCGGTGGCCGGCTTCGGCGGGGTGTGCGGCAGGGTCAGGCTGTACGCCGCCAGGACCAGCGCCGCGGCCCCGGCGACCAGGAAGATGTACCGCTTCATGTCCATCGCCGGGCCGCCCTCCAGCGACGTCCCGAGGGCCGTCCCGAGCCAGTCGATCGCCCCGCCCGTCGGCTTCTGCCCGACCGCCGCCCAGTCGACCAGCAGGAAGATGAACGGCCAGCTGGCGGCGATCCACCCGATCGTCCCCCACAGCCGGACCGGGCCGAACTCCCGGGCCGGGTCCCGCAGGTTGGCGAACGCGATCGAGTTGGTGATCGACACCGTCGGGACGTAGAAGACGGAGTGCAGGAGCATCAGCCCGAAGAACGGCCAGAACGCGGCGTCCACCGCCGTCTTGTCGGCCGGGTCCGGGCGGATGAAGAACAGCCCGAGGATGGCCGCCCCGCCGACCAGGTGGCTGAACGCCAGGAACTTCTCGGCGGCGAACGTCCGGTCGGCGAGCTGGGTGCTGAACAGCAGGGCGACCAGGGCCCCGACGTTGAACGCCCCGAAGATGAGCGGGAGCTGCCAGGTGTCGTTGAACCCGAGCCGGGGGATGTAGTCGAACCCGAGCTCGAACCACGCCCCCCAGACGAAGAACTGGAGGAACATCATCACCGACAGCTTCCGCCGCAGGCCCGACGGGGCCGGCGCGAGGGCCGAGGACATGGGGGAGACTCCGGGGGGGTCGGGGCGCGCGTGCTCCCGAATGTAAGGCGGCCCCCGGCGGGCGGCAACGGGGAAACCCGGCTCAGTCCCCGCTGAACTTCTCCACGAACGGCTGGCCGCCGCCCCAGCTCAGCTCGAGCTTCAGCCCGTCCGTCGGGCCGTCCACCGTCACCGCCAGCCCGGACGTCGCCGGGTCCAGGTACTTCTTCGGGGCGTGCCACTTCTGGGCGTTCTGCCCGGTCAGCGTCTCGTTCCCGATCACCGCCGCCGGGTGGGTGCCGACCACGCACCCGTCCCCGGCGGCCGTCGTGGTCAGGGTGAACCGCCCGTCCGGCCCGATCTCCCCGGTCGCCGCCCGGTACCCGGCCGGGACCACCCGGACGAACCCCTTGGTGAGCGGCCGGCCGTCGATCAAGACCTGCCCGGACACCGGCACCACCTTCGGCCCGCGGTCGCACCCGCCGGCCAGAACGGTCAGCGCGGCCGCGGCAAGCACGGCCGCCGTGGCGCGGGGGAGGCGGGGGGACATGTGCGGCTCCGGACGGGGACGTAGCAGGCACACCCCGTGTGCCGTCGCAACACCGGCAGACGGCACGCGGGGTGTGCCTGCTACCCTACGGGTTGGCCACCTCGCCGCCGGCCCGGGTGGAGAGCTGGCGGTAGGTGTTCTGGTCGATCGCGTCCGGGACGAACTGGACGTGCCCGTCCCCGAACGCGAAGTTCGCCCCGCCGACGTGCCGGCTGCCGAACGCCCCGTTCGCCCGGTTGGTGCCGGTCGTCTCGTACGTGACCCCGGTGCCCGGCGGGGTGTTCAGCGGGTTGTCGGTCGTCCGCAGGCTGTCCACGTGGCGGAGGCCCAGGGACCAGATGTTCGACGACACGGCGACGTGGGCGTCGACCACCTCCCCGACGATCATCGTGCTGCTCGTCCCGTCCGTCATCTCCGCCCGCTTCCGCGGGGTGCGGTACATGAACATCCCGGTGTTCCGCATCTTCATCCGCTCGCTGATCCCGTCCGACGGCCCGAGCGACCCGTGGACCAGGGCGTAGCTCCCGGTCGCCGCCGCCGCGATCCCGTTGTACTCCCGGAACGGCCGGCTGGTGTCGGACGGGCAGACGTAGAACGCCGGCCGGGCCTCGGCCGCCAGCCGGTTCGCGTCCCGCCAGTCGGCCGGGGTGTTGTTCGTCGGCCACACCATCGAGGTCTGGCTGAACTGCCGGAACAGGTTCTCCGCCTCCAGGTACGGCAGGATCTGGACGAACCCGCTGAACCCGGCCTTGGCCGGGTCGTTCTCCCCGGCCGGGGCCGGGTTCTGGCACGGGGCGGTGTTGATCCCGTCGCACCCGAACCGGCCGTGCGGGTACACCCCGGCCACGTCCGCGTACGCGGTGATCGCGAGGGCCGTCTGCTTCAGGTTGTTCGTGCACTTGGCCCGGGCGGCGCTCTCCCGCACCTTCTGGACGGCGGGGAGCAGGAGGCCGATGAGGACGGCGATGATCGCGATGACGACGAGCAACTCGATCAGCGTGAACGCGCGCGGCGCGGGACGAGGAGAGGGTGACATCGGGAACGACTCCGGAGAGGTAAGACCGGGTTTGATGGGGATGAACGCGGCCCGGTCACTGTCGTGATCGTCCCCCATGCCCCGGCGGCCGGCAAGTGTAAAACGGCGGGCGGGGGGCGTGAGCCCCCTGATGCCCCGGGGCATCAGGGGGCTCACGCCCCCCGCCCGCCGGGCCGTCACTCCTTCCCCGCCTGGGCCTTCAGCCCGGTCGCCATCCGGACGAGGTCGAGGAACTCCGTCCGGTGCCCGCCCGGGTCGTACCCGGCCGCCGCCCCGGCCCGCGACAGCACCCCCGACAGGCTCGCCCCGCCCTTGTGCGGCGAGTCCCGCAGCACCAGCCCGAACTCGGCCACCGCCGCCGCGAACCGGAAGTCCTCGCCCGTCGCGCTCTCGGCGCCCGCCGGCAGCGCCGCGGCCAGCTCCCGGCTCGCGTCCCCGTCCGAGTGCTTGTACCGCATCTTCACCATCAGCCACTCGTCGGTCGCCGTCCCCGGCTGCGGCGGGGCCGAGTACCGCAAGGGGTCCACCCCCGGCAGGTCGATCCTCACCCCGACCGGCACCAGCTCGTACAGCGCGGTGACGGTGTGCCCGCTGCCGATGTCCCCGGCGTCCTTCGCGTCGTCCCGGTAGTCCTCGTCCCGCAGCTGCCGGTTCTCGTACCCGATCAGCCGGTACGCCCCGACCCGGGCCGGGTTGAACTCGACCTGGAACTTCACGTCCTTCGCCACGCACACCAGCGCCCCGCCCTGCTCCACGAACACCTTCCGGGCCTCGTCCAGCGTGTCGATGTAGGCGTAGTGCCCGTTCCCGTGGTTCGCGAGCTGCTCCAGCTTCGTGTTCTTCCGGTTCCCGGTCCCGTACCCGAGCACCGTCAGGAACACCCGGCTCGCCCGCTCCCGCTCGATCAGCTGGACCAGGTCGCTGTCGCTCGTCTGGCCCACGTTGAAGTCGCCGTCGGTGAACAGCACCACCCGGTTCGCCCCGCCGTCGATGAACGACTTCCGGGCGGTCTCGTACGCCAGCCGGATCCCGCCCTCGCCGTGCGTCCCGCCGCCGGCCCGGAGCGACCGGACCACGTCCAGGATGCGGCCCTTCTGGTGCCCCGCGGTCGGCGGCAGCTTCAGCCCGGCGTCCCCGGCGTAGGTGACGATCGACACCCGGTCGTCCGGGGTGAGCCGGTCCACCAGCAGCTCGATCGACTGCTTCACCAGCGGGAGCCGGGCCGGGCCGTCCATCGACCCGGACACGTCGATCAGGAACACCAGGTTCCGCCGCGGGGACTCGTGCGGGGACAGGACCCGGGCCTTGACCCCGACCCGGGCCAGCTTGTGCTCCGGCTTCCACGGGCACGGGGCCAGGTCGAGGGTGAGTGACACCGGGGCGTCACCGGCCGGCTCGGGGTACCGGTACGGGAAGTAGTTGACCAACTCGGCGAGCAGGACCGCGTCCCGCGGCGGCAGCTTGCCGTCCTTCAGGAACCGGCGGACGTTCGAGTACGACGCGGTGTTCACGTCGGCCGAGAAGGTCGAGCGCGGGGCGACGGCGACCGCCCGGAACGGGTTCTCGACGACCGCCGCGTACTCCTCCGCGTTCGCCTTGTCCGGGGCCTTCGGGTCGGGGGCCGCCTTCGGGGCGGGCGGCGGGGTCATCTGGCCCTTGTCGGCCGACGCCGGGGCGCTCCGCTTCGCGTCGGGGCCGTTCGCCCCGCACGCGGTGAGCAGCAGGCACAGGCCGCCGGCGAGGAGCGGGGGGACGAGCCGGGCCATGGGGGTCTCCGGACGTGTCGGGATGGGAGCCGTCGGACAGGTGCCATCCAGGATACCCGCACGGCCGCGTTTATTCCCCGCCCACCGTTTACTGACCCGCAGGTTGTTCGGGGTGTTGACATCGTGGGTCCGGAAACGGTAACTCCGACCCGGCCCACAGCCGTCGCAACAGCCCGGGGTCGCACTGCAACTCGACCAGGTACTCGACCAC